>Ga0315326_10000855_pt1 | contig 15292 bp, 14 predicted proteins | sample M180m32315metaG_FD_203457 | JGI IMG/M metagenome (GOLD analysis project Ga0315326, IMG submission 203457) | Ammonia-oxidizing marine archaeal communities from Monterey Bay, California, United States - M1 80m 32315 | ecosystem: Environmental > Aquatic > Marine > Coastal | place: USA: California... | reverse complement strand
GCGATTTCGTTGAGAAACGCCGCTCGTTCCTGGCTGCTCTTTTTGCTGTAGATCTGGAATGTACCGCTAGCGAGAGCCGCTGCCTGATTCACGGTTTCGGTTTCCGCGTTGTAGATGGGCGGTTCGATTTCCGATCCTGTCGAAGGATCAATCGCCTTGATCGATGTGTCGCTTTGGGGAGCAGAATTGAAACCGATGATTGAACGTCCTTGGATTTTCATAGGGTTGGTTTTTCGGGCTTCCTGAACTTGGATAGTCCAGGGAATTTGGACAATCAAAACGGCGCATGGCTTTTTGGCTACTTCAATTTGTTCATCTTTTTAGATAAGCTTCTATTATAGGCGTCTCGGAGTTTTGCGAACAGGGTTAGCTCTCACGGCTCTGGGGGCTAGATTATAGGGCTGTTCGTGTCTGAGAAGACGTGGAAGGGATTGTGCTGTTGCTCCGAAGAGTAGCCCTGCCGAAATGAGCGTTGTGGAATAAGAGGGTGCAGGGATATCGCCGCTTTCCGGTTCATCTAAAAATCGGCAGAGCGGTTGTTGACGCTCGAGTTGCGGATGCTCGGAACGCGATGCTCAATTTGTTCGATTTGGTATCTGAGAATGTCGAGGGGGCTTATTTGGACTAAAAGTAGATGGGTTGTTTCCTTGATTAATTTCGGGAACTTGCTGCTCTTACTCGTTTCGAATTGGTGAAACCGCTAGACTATTCCACTCGTATAGGTGAGTGGGCAAGGCTGTCCTGTTTGATCGTAGTTATCTCTTTTTATGAAAACCCTCCATTTCTCGTTCGCTGCTTTGTCGGCGTTTATCTTATCGTCTAGTTTGTTTGGGCAGAATCTGCAGTTGGAAGAAACTCAGGATTTCGAGGACATTAGCGTTCCGTTAGGTGGAGCGGAAGTGCAAATCGACTTGGCCGATTTCTTTACGATCGATGGGGTGAATGGACAGATCGTACAAATGAATTTCGACCAAGGCACGATCAATATCGAGATGCTTGACGCCGCGGCTCCATTGAACGTAGCGAATTTTTTGAGTTATGTGGATGATGACTCTTATGATGGCACGATCATTCATCGCTCGTTGGAGGGTTTCGTTGTGCAAGGAGGTAGCTTTACTGCGACCCTTCCATTAGAGTCGGTTCCGACGCGCGATCCGGTGGTGAACGAGTTCGCTTTGTCGAATTTGAGAGGAACTGTGTCGATGGCGAAATTGGCAGATCAACCGGATAGCGCTACAAGTGGTTTCTTTATTAGTCTGGCGGATAATTCGGAGATTTTGGATCCGCAAAACGGCGGGTTTACCGTTTTCGCTCGAGTGATTGGAACGGGGATGGATATTGCGGATGCGATTGAGGATGTCCCAACCTGGACTTTGACCTTAGATAATAGCGGATTTCCGTATGAGAATTTCCCAATGCTTGGTGGCGTTAATGACGACGTTTCCGTTGATTTGATGGTCAAGCTTGTGGAGGCAAAACGAGTTTCGATGTACCCAGAGGTTGGAAGTAGCGATTCTATGATCAGTTTTACTGTTGGCAGTTCGTCTGACGGAATCGTGGAAGCGACTTTGGATGGATCGATTTTGACTCTATTGTCGATCGGTTCATTTGTGGGATCGTCTACAATTAGCGTATCGGCAATCGATACGAATGGAAATTCGATTGAGAAAAGCTTTCAAGCTCTAGTCGAGTCTAGCGTTCCGGCTTTTTCGAGCCGTCCGTTGAGTCGTACGGTAGAGATAGGTCGATCTGTGACGGTTTCGGCGACTGCCATTTCCGAAGGAGATACAACGTATCAGTGGAACTTAGACGGTGTGCCGATTGCGGGTGCTACGCAGTCGACTTATATGATAGCATCCTTTACCGAGGCGGATGGTGGAGTGTATACGCTTAGCGCGACGAATGCGAATGGAACAAGTACATCGTTGAGTGGCGAGTTGTTTGCGATTGAGAAAGCTGCTCGCCTGGTGAATATTTCCACCCGAGGAATCGCGAGTACAGGAGATGAAACCATGATTGCGGGCTTTTTCTTGAGCGGAGGTCCAGGGGAAAAGAAAATGCTCATCCGCGCTTTAGGACCAGACCTAAGTGCTCGTGGCGTGTCGGGTACGATGCCGGATCCTCGGGTTCAGTTAGTTCCTCTCGTAGGCGATCAATTGATTAACGATGATTGGGATATTGGCAATGATTTGGCTGTTGTATCCAGTTATTCAGCTCGATCAGGCGCTCAACCGTTGGTTCCAGGTAGTACGGATGCTGTTATCGCGGGGTCGTTTCCTGTAACTGGATATACTGCTTTGATAACCCCTAAGGGGGGCAGTGCAGATGGGATTGTTCTCGCGGAAGTATTCGATGCAGACGAAGATAATTTGAATAGCCCAGTACGTTTGTTTAATATCGCGACTCGGGCTCAAGTGGGTACGGGAGATGGTGTTTTGATCGCTGGGTTTTGGATTGTTGGTGGCGAGAGCGCGAATCTATTGATACGCGCGTTAGGGCCGGGGTTGATTAAACAAGGTGTGGGCAACACCCTGGTGGATCCGCAATTCAGAATTGTTAACGGGCTGGGGGAAACAGTCGCAACTGCTGATAATTGGGGAGAGGTAAGCTACAAGGACTCTCTGATTCGTGAAACACTAGCTGCATTTGCTGAAGTTCCGGATGAGGGAAGCAAGGACGCTGCTGCTATCGTCACGCTGGCTCCTGGTGGATATACGGTAATCGTTAGCGGAGTCGGCGATACGACAGGCGTTGGCCTAGTTGAAGTGTTTGAGGTCCGCTAAGCGTCAGAATAGATCGAGTTGCTCGTGCTCGTGTTCTTCTTTGGCGAGGTCGCTTGCGAATGCCGGAAACTCTTCCAGCAATGGGTTGAGCTTTCTTAATTGTCGATGCAGGCGACGCGCAAAGTAGGGCGCGTGCGCTTCATCGGGGCAGTGGAGGAATACGTAGGGCTGTTTATTCTCGAGTATCCATTTATTGATGATCGGAGCCCATCCTTTGATCCAAAGTTCGTTGGCGTCGAGATCGTTACTGCCGACGAGTCTGAGGAATGGGTGTGCTGCGAGGGCGATTTTACGAACCGGTGTCTGGGGTTTTCGGGATCGAGCTTCGATTTCGTCGGGGTCTTTTGATTTCGATGCGAAAAGGGGGCGACTGTCGAAGATGACTTTGTCGATTCCAAGGTTTTGAAGCATGGCGTCGAGCTGACATTCGTTGTCGCCGTTGTCGTACCAGGTGATATGGCGTGGCTCTACTGCGTATTTAAAATCCTCAGGTAACGCTTTCAGGTAGCTTTCGAGCGTATCTATGTTGTGGGCATTGAAGGAAGGCGGCAATTGCAGGAAACTGGTGCCAAGGCGATCGCCGTGTTGAAGGGTTTCCAGAATTCTGAGGAATTCGCTGGTTTCGCTTTCCGCTTGGGATAGTCGGCGGTCGTGGGAAATCGTCTTGGGGAATTTGGGACAGAACTGAAAGCCATCCCCTGATTCGGCCATCCAGCGTTCTACGGTGGCGAGCGGGGGTAGGGCATAGAAAATCGAATTGCCTTCCACGGTATTGAAGCGCTTGGCGTATTCGTGCAGCAAGTCGCCTGGATCCGATTGTTTGTCGAATACCGTGCCAATCCAGTCGCGACAAGACCACACTGGGCATCCAATGAAGTAGTGTGAGGGGTTGTTCATGATTGGGTCGGGGATATGCTATAAAAAGCCGCTTAAGGTTTCTTAAGCGGCTTATGAAAAAGAAAATGTTTAGGCTTTGCCGTAGACGGCATCGGGATCGAAGAGAGGATCGCCGCCATCGTAGGCTAGTTCTCCGGATTCGTTGTCGAGCTTCCGGTAGAAGCAGGAGCGATATCCATTGTGGCAGGACGCGCCTTTTTCGCCGATATCCGCTTTACAGAGGATTACGTCTTGGTCGCAGTCCGTCCGCAATTCCTTGAGCCACTGTACTTGACCGGAGGATTCGCCTTTGACCCAGAGCTTTCCGCGAGAGCGGCTGAAGTAGGTGACCTTACCGCTATGAATCGTGTGCTCGAGAGCTTCTTGATTCATGAATGCGAACATGAGAACTTCGTTTGTATGGACATCCGTCGTTATGCAGGGAATTAGCCCATTCTGGTCGAACTTGGGCTGAAGCTTCAGACCTTTTTCAATGTCCTCTTTCGAGGATCTTTCATGGAGACAGCTCTGTGACATAGTGAGAGGACTGAAGCGGAGAGGGCGGAGCGTGTAAAGCCAATGATGAGCTGGGCTTACTGAAAAGGCAGTCTGTGCCCTTTGGAGCGCTACTCAGGCTTCGCCTAATCGTCTCAGTAGGTCGTAGCCATAGATTCCGGTATTGTGGCCGTCGGAAAACTGAAAGCGGATTGCATAGTTGCCTATGGTCGTCCAGGAATCGATGGTCACTCCTGAATAGTTTTTTTGGAATTCGCCGCCGTATTGAGTCCCGAAAATATCGCGTTCTCCGGAAACGGATGCACTGGGGGAGTTGGCTCTCAAGGCTTCGGACGAAATGTAGCCTTCTTGGCCATCTTCCCAAATGATCGCGAGATCGGTTCCGATCACTTGTATGGTTTTTGTTTGATTCATTGCACGGACGCTAGGAGGGCCTTCGCTAAGATTCAATGTTAGGTTCGGACTATTTCAAAGGAAGGTAAGAGACCTTTTCGGAGATCGATTTCGATAGTTATTCACAGATTTTTCGAGGGTGTTGCGAATAGGTGAAATTCGAAGCCGTTTTGGTGCCCACGAATCCTGTGAACAACGTTCGGCTTTGGCGGCGATTTGCGTTTTGGACCGTGAGATGGGGCGTGATTACTCGGGCAAGAGGCCTTTTTTCGTAAAAAGGCCGCTAATTGGGGGGGTATTAACAACTTGTTGATATCTCTATGGGGTAATGTGGAGAAAAATTTTGACAAAGTGGGGAGAAATGGGGAGTTTTGGGGCAGTTTTTCACAAGTAACACACAAAATACTATGACATCACTCGCCAGAATGATTTACGTTGGTAAGCACCAACGAAATCTTGATTCGAAGAGTCGCCTAGCGATTCCTTCGAAATGGCGCTTTGATGGGGACACGGAAGACGGCTATCTGGCCTTGCCGGACCCTAGTGGTTGTATTCTGGTGCTGCCTCCTCAGCAGGTCGCTAAGCTCTACGACAAAATCGAGGAGCAGCAGTTGAGCGACGAGGATGCTCAGGAGCTTCAGGACAAGTTGTTTTCTCAAGCGACTTTCTTTAGCTGCGACAAGCAGGGTCGCATTAACATGCCGGAAGAGTTACTTGAGCATTCGGACATAACAAAAGAGGCGGTTTTGATTGGCCGCATGATCAATTTCAGAATCTGGAGCCCGGAGCGGTGGAATGCCATCGACCCGAAGGTCAACAACGATGATTTGGGCAAGCTGATGAAGCGGGTGAATCTCTAGTATGAAGGGCATAGAAACAGTTAAGTCTCCTTCGCGCCGTTCGGTGCTTTCCTCGTTGTTAAACCTAAGAGGTGGGCAGAGCCGTGACCGTAATGGTCTTGGCAAAATGCAGCTATTTGGAATGAGCGGCACGTTTGGTCGTGGCTCGATCAAGCATTGCGATACTTGGGAGTTCGGAGAGGGCAACCCCGAAAACGTTGCAGTTAGGCAAGACATTAAAGGTATCGCCCAGCGGCGTCGGGCGGAAGCGACCGAACGTCTAGCCGGCGAGAAGAAGAAAGGCTTCTATGATTTCATTGTCAGATAGCCTGATCGAAAACGCGCCGATGAACGGTCACGTCCCAGTTCTTGCCGAGGAAACGCTCCGCTTGCTAGATCCGCAAGACGGAGGGTTGTACTTGGATTGTACGTTTGGTGGGGGTGGCCACTCGCGTTTGATTCTCAATGCAGCCGATGTTACGGTCGTGGCCTTGGATCAAGATCCGCAAGCCGTTGAGCGCGCTGCGGTTTTAAAGGCTGAGTATGGCGAACGTTTTCGATTTCGCCGCATGAATTTCGTAGATCTAGAGAACTTGGAAGAAGGACCCTTTGACGGCATCCTATTCGACTTTGGAGTTTCTTCCTTCCAGCTCGATCAACTTGATCGTGGTTTCTCCTTTCGCGGAGAAGCGCCTCTAGATATGAGAATGAATCCTGAAACCGGGGTGTCCGCTTCGGATTGGCTATCGACTGCAAGTCGTCACGAGCTGGTTCTGGCCATCAAGGTTTACGGAGAAGAAAAAAACTGGCGTCGCATTGTCGCCGCCATTATCGAAGCGAGAGCGCTGTCGCCGCTACTCACCACAAAGGTCCTCGCGGACCTAATCCTATCCTGCACTCCGGCTAGGCTGCGATTCGCTTCGAGACTTCACCCCGCTACTAAGACCTTTCAAGGAATTCGTATCGCGGTGAACCAAGAGCTCGACGTCATCGAGCGCGGATTGCCGGCTGCTTTCGAGCGGTTGAAGCCAAACGGTAGGTTATGCGTGATTAGCTTCCATTCATTGGAAGACCGGATTGCGAAGAATCTGTTTCGCCGATTGGCAGGGCGACCCGAACCTGGAGACCATCGGCCTCAGGATATGCGCGAAATCAAGGCGGATCTTCTGACCCGCCGACCAGCAACGGCTAGCGATACGGAAATCGCGGCGAATTCGCGGAGTAGATCCGCGAAGCTTAGGACGCTAAGGAAAGCGGAAAAATAGGCATGAACGCGTCACACGCATAAAAACAGCAGGATAATGAATAACAATACTTCACTTAAAGAAGCTTTAAACCGTCAATTCGTGGCTTTGTCCACCTATATGCCGCTCGATCGCGGAATGTTCGATTGTAAGCGGGGCGAACAAATTGGAGCGAACAAACCATCGGTTTCGTTCAGATCTTTCGAACGTGCGTATCCACTTTTTAGGGATACGCCCTCTATGTCAGTTGAAGTTAGATGAATCGTAATTCAAAGAAACGCGCCGCAAACCAACTCCTTAATCGGATTATCGCATACTCGTTATTGATTTTAGCGATCGTGGGGGGAGGTGGTGTGGTTACTGTTTGGACGCGTCATCAAACTTCGCAGTCTGCGAATAGACTCCAAGCGATAGAGCAGCAGATCAGGGAAGGTCGCCGCGAACTTGCGCAGCTGGAGGTAGAATTAACGGTAGCAATGTCTACCGATAAGCTAATTGATCTTAATCGGACGCTGGAACTCGGACTTCGAGAACCTGCGTATACGCAAATTGTTCACGTTACGGATAACGTGGAGACCAGACTTTACGATAAGACTGCCAATAGCGTTTTTACTGCGTCAATTTCGTCCGGCAATTAGGAGGTACTCATGGCCAAAGGCTTCGCTCCAAGAATTCGGTTCTGGATGCTCGCTCTTTGTATTCTAGCAGGATACGGAGCGATTGGATACCGTCTTGTCGAATTGCACGTCATCGATGGTCCAGGACGCGTTTCGGAGATCCAGAACAGTCGCTATCGCGTTATCCCATTGAACTCGCGTCGGGGCGATATCTTTAGCTACGATTTAAATGGAGGACGGGAACTATTCGCGACGAGCCAGACGTTTCTCGAAGTTGGCGTTGATCCGGTTTCGCTGAAAGAGTCTGATTTGGCGAAGTTGCCTCAGTTGAGTCGCGTGTTGGGCTTGCAGTTGGCTCTCGTGGAAAAAGTGTTTGCGGCAAAGAATGGCCGTTTTACGGGAGATGAGTCATCGCGGTCGGATCGCTGGCGTTTGTTGCGTCGGCGTGTGGATGAAAGCACATACCAGAAGATTACCAATCTGAAGATTAGTGGATTGTATGGCACAAGACAATATGAGCGTGTGTACCCAAAAGATTCACTGGGAGCTCACTTGATTGGTTTTATTGGCGGCAACGGGCAAGCTGAATCTGGTATCGAGAAGGAGTTCGACTTTTATCTGAGCGGTCAAAGAGGCTGGAGGGAGTCGGAGGTGACTGCCGGTCGGGAGATGGCTCAGTTTCAGCGTCGTAACGTGCCGTCGCGCGATGGAATGAGCTTGGCTTTGTCGATCGATTCTTTCGTCCAACATTCTATTGAAGAAGAGTTAAAGCTGATCGCCGAAACGTATAAACCGGAGTCCGCTACGATTATCGTTTCAGATCCTCATTCGGGATTTATTCTTGGATTGTCCAATTACCCTACTTTTGATCCGAATCATTATTCCAAATACGAAATATCGAGCCATAAGAATAGAGCTTTGACGGATCCGATCGAACCTGGATCGACGTTCAAAATCGTCGCGGCGAGCAGCGCTTTGGAAGAAGGATTGGTTAATATTCATGATACGTTTGATTGTTCGATTCCGGCTTTGAGAATGCCAACCGGTTATGTGGCTAGACTGCCGAAGGATTGGAAACCGTTTGGAGTGCTTTCGGTTGAGGGAATCGTGACGAATTCTTCGAATCGCGGTGCGGCCCATTTGGGGACTTTGGTAGGTTATGATCATTTCTATGAATACGTTCGTCGCTTTGGGTTTGGCGAGCGGACTGGTTTGAATCTTGGCGTTGAATCTCGCGGCATAGTTCATCCAGTTCGGAAGTGGGATGGTCTGACGCTATCGAGAATGACGATGGGGCATTCTCTCTCAGCGACTCCATTGCAGATTCATAACGCGATGGCGACGATTGCGAATGGAGGATTGTTGATGCGGTCGCAGGTCGTTACCAAGATTTTGGATACTAACAATAAGGAAACGGTTTCGTTCGGGAAGATGGTTCGGCGGCGGGTCGTTTCCAGAGAAACGGCTCGCACGATGTCGCAATTGCTCATGAAGACTGCGTCTTCTGGAGGCACAGCTCATAAAGCTGCGATACCAGGATATATTGTGGCCGGTAAGACGGGTACCGCCCAAAAGCTGGTCAATGGCCGTTTCTCGTCTCGCCAGCATACTGGTTCGTTTTCGGGATATTTTCCTGCGGATAATCCGGAAGTCGTTATTACGGTAATCGTGGACGGGTCTACTATCGGAATGCCGGTTTCTGGAAGTGGCACAGCGATTCCTTCATTCAGGCGGATTGCGGAGAAGCTTATTCCGTACTATGCGATTACTCCGATTGATTCAAAGGAAGCGTTTGCAATGACTGAAGATGCGAGTAGAATAGCAGCTAGCAACTGATGATTGTGGGGTTATGGGATCGTTGCTTAGTCGAAAATCGAATCGTTCAACAAAAACGTTGGGTCGAATCGAGACAGGGGGCCGTATGAAGGCAGAAGGGAAAAAATTAAGCGCATTACTGAAGAATTCGAAAGCGAAGCTGAAACGTGGTTCGGCGGATCCGATTGTGAATCGTCTTGTAATCGACAGTCGTCGTGTAACGCCGGGAAGCTTGTTTTTCGCACTGCCAGGAATCCGTTATGATGGTACGTCATTTGTCGATGAAGCGCTGACTCGCGGAGCGGTCGGGGTCGTTTCAAGTGTGCCGCGACGTTTCGGGAATTCAAAAGCGGTATTCGTGAATTCCGCGGATCCTCGCGTGACTTTGGCAAAGGTAGCTCGGCGTTTCTTCGGGAAACCCGATAAGGCTTTGGCCCTCATTGGAATTACGGGAACGAATGGGAAAACGACGGTTTCTTATATGGCGAAGCATTTTCTCTCGCTCGACGGAGTGAAGACGGGTTGCTTGGGGACTATTGGCTACGATCTTGTAGAGCGGGTGTTGCCTTCGTTTCGAACGACTCCTGAGGCTCACGATCTTTGTGAATTGTTGGCTCAAATGAAAGGCTTTGGCTGCGAGCGAGCAGTGATGGAAGTGAGTTCTCACGGGATCGATCAGATGAGAGTTGCCGATTTGAGATTCGATGTAGGAGTGTTTTTGAACCTTACTCGGGATCATTTGGATTATCATGGGGATATGGATTCCTATTTCGAGGTGAAGCGTCGCTTCATCGTGGGCGATTTGGGACGAAGGCCGAAGAAGTTGGCGATCAACGTGGATGATGTTTATGGGCGAAGGCTTGCCCAGGAATTGGATGACGATTCGTTGATTTCTTTCGGCACCGGATCAGATGCTGAGATGCAGGCGATTGATGTTGATATGGCGCCTGATGGAACAACCTTCACACTTCGTTACGAAGGAAAGAATCGCTTGGTTCGATCTCCGTTAATTGGTCATTACAACGTGAGCAATGTACTTGCCGCGATGGCAATAAGCGCGGCGGTGGGAGCGGATCTTGATAGTTGTATTGGAAGTTTGGGTACGTTTGGCGGAATTCCTGGTCGCATGGAGCGAATTCAGAATGGGCAACCTTTTGAAGTTGTGGTCGATTACGCACATACGGGCAATGCCCTTGAAAACGCATTGAGCATGTTACGGGAAATTATTCTTGGAAAACTGAGCGTCGTTTTCGGATGCGGGGGTGATCGAGATCGAGGTAAGCGTAGCGAGATGACGGGCGTTTCCCAGATCTTGGCGGATCGTTGCTGGGCGACGACCGACAATCCACGTTCAGAGGCTCAAGAGCAGATTTTCGATGACATGCGGGAGGGCGTTACGGATCCATCTCGAATCGACTTCGTATTGGATCGGCGACGGGCGATTGAACTGGCGCTTAAAAGCGCAGAGCCTGGCGACTGTGTTTTGATTGCCGGAAAAGGGCACGAACCGTTTCAGGAATTTGGAGACACGGTAGTTCCATTCGACGATAGAAAGGTCGCGAGCGAGTTGCTTGAATTGATGAAGTTAGGCGGGCGATTCTGAGATGTCCCTATTCGATGCGAAATTCCTTGCACGAGCGTGTGACGGCCAATGGTTAAGCGGTCCGCCTGCATCGCCTGTTTCTGGATTTTGTTTCGATACCCGGGAATTGAAGCCAGGGGATTTATTCATCGCCATAAAAACGGATTCCCGGGATGGGCACGATTTTTTAGAGGATGCTCGGGAGAAGGGAGCGCTTGCCGCTTTGGTACAGGAAGGAAGGCTTTCGAGTTCATTGCCTCAGTTGATCGTTGATGACAGCTTGGTTGCTTTTCGATCGATTGCAGCAGCTTATCGGCAAGGGTGGGGTTTTCCGGTTATCGCGGTAACTGGAAGTTGTGGCAAAACGACCGTTAAGGATTTGCTTTCTCTGCTCTTAGGAGGAGAACCGACCGTGCAGGCGACTTTGGGGAATCTGAATAATTTGATTGGGGTTCCGAGTACTTTGCTTTCCATCGATGAAGCCTCTTGTTGCTTTGCAGTTGTAGAAGCGGGGATTAGCGAACCGGGAGAAATGGAGAAATTGGCTGAAACGATTCAGGCAGATACGGTGATTTTTACTGCAATTGGGCCGGCTCATTTGGAGGGTTTGATAAATGTGGATACGATCGCTTCGGAAAAATCGAAATTGTCTGAGCCGAGTTCGACTAAGCGCGTGTATATGGGCCCGACCTGGGCGCCGTATAATGCGAATGTTTTCGGAGGGAAAGGGGTGCTCCTTGAAGAAAAGGACTCGTTGGATTCATTGTGGAGCTATCGACGAATACTTGAGGATGGAATTACTCGACTCGTGGTGCAGGGCCCTGGAGGTATTGAGTCCTATAAAATTGATTCGGTAGGGAAAGGAAGTGCTTCAAACGCGGCTTTGGCGATTTCCGTCGCTCGGGACAATGGAGTATCCGCTGAGGAAGTTGCTCGACGATTGAGTTCTTGGAAGCCGAGCGGAATGCGAGGCGAATGGCGGTCCTATCGCTCGGCACGCGTCTATATCGACTGCTACAACGCAAATCCATTATCGATGAGCGATGCCTTGGACGCGTTTAAAGACGCTTGCGAACCTGGGCGGGCTCGGCTTTTCGTTATTGGAAGCATGGAGGAGCTGGGAGCCCATTCGGCCGAATGGCATGAGCAACTGGGTCGCGAAATCTCGATTGTGGAAGAGGATTATGTTCGTCTTATCGGAGATGGGGCGGAGAGTGTTCTGAAAGGAATGAAATTGTCAGGTAAGAGTCTCGTGAATACGGTGATTATTCAAAACGTGGAAGCGTTACAGCCATTGCTATCCGGGTTCTGCGGAGATGTATTTTTGAAAGGAAGTCGGCGATACCGTTTGGAGACAGCGATTGGTTTCTTGGAACGCGAATCCTGTAGCGAAGGGGTGTCATGTTAAGTTATCTGGCACAATACGAAGAGTATTTCGGTCCATTGCGGCTGTTGCGATTTTTGACTTTGCGGATGCTCATGGCATCTGGAACTGCGTTTCTGATAGGTTTCGCTTTGGGGCCATGGTTGATTGCTTTGCTACGTCGCTTGAGTTTTCAACAGAGTTTTCGAAGCGAGTCAGAGGTAGGCAAATTGGCGGCTTTGCATTCTGGGAAAAAAGACACTCCGACGATGGGAGGGTTGTTGATCTATTTTTCGGTAACTATTAGCGGGTTGCTATGGGCGGATTTCAATGTTTGGACACTGACTGCGTTGTTCGTCTATACCAGTCTTACGGTATTGGGCTTTCTTGACGATTATTTGAAGGTCTCTAAGCACAGCAGCAAAGGGTTTCCGTCCCGTGGCAAGTTGATCTGGCAGAGCCTGACGACAGTGGTGACATTAGTTATCTTGCTGAATAACCCCATGAGCACCGATAAAATGTATGAGCTCTGGCTACCTTTTTTGAAGGGTACTGTTTGGAATCCGATGCCATTGTGGTTTTTGAGCGGTTTTCTTTTCTTGGTATTGGTGGGTTCGAGCAATGCGATTAACGTTACGGATGGAATTGATGGGTTGGCGATCGGTTGCACCATAACAGTTGCAATCGTGTATGCGATTATGGCGTACGCTGCTGGCAATGTCATTATCTCAGATTATTTGCTCATTTCGCATGTACCCGGCGTGGAGGAATTGGGTGTTTACTGCGCGGCGATTGTCGGGGGTGGTTTGGCGTTCCTGTGGTTCAATTCACATCCTGCCGAAGTGTTTATGGGCGATACCGGATCATTGGCTTTGGGGGGATTGGTTGGAGTGATCGCCTTTATGACTCATCAACCGGTTACGTTGGTAATTGTCGGTGGTATATTCGTGATGGAAACGGTTTCGGTTATCCTGCAAGTAGGATCTTTCAAAAGTACCGGTAAACGAATATTTCGGATGGCTCCCATTCATCATCATTTCGAATTGAAGGGTTGGCCTGAAACGAAGGTTGTGATCCGTTTTTGGATACTTTCGCTTATATTTGCGATCGCTGGTTTAGCAACTTTGAAGATAAGATGATGGTAGGCACTCATTGTGTTCCTGAATGGCTCGAAACGGGCCTGATACAACCAATAGCCATATTCGGTGAGGGTCGAAGCGGCTTGGCTGCCGCTTCTTTAATTAGAAAACTGGGTGGTGATGTTCAGGTTTTCGACGAGAGCAGCAATGACGGTGTGGCGAACGTGTTCAATCCGGAAATCGCTAGAGCGTATCCTTTGGTTGTGTGCAGTCCTGGGTTTAGTTCGATTCACTCTTGGGTAATCGCGGCAACGGAAGCGGGATGCCGTCTAATTCCGGAATTCGATTTAGGCGCGGCATTGTGGCAGGGACCGATTGTAGCGATTACGGGAACGAACGGAAAAACAACTCTAACGTCTTTTTTGAACGACGCGTTTCAGCAATTGGGAATAGAATCGTACGCGGTTGGGAATATTGGCTCGCCGTTGTGCGAGGTTCTGGCGGGCGAATGTAATTTGGAGGCGATCGCCGTTTGTGAGATTAGCTCGTTTCAAGCGGAGCAAATGAGCTCGTTTCAAGCGGATCATGTCTTATGGACGAATTTCGATGAGGATCATTTGGATCGGCATCAGTCGATGCAGTCGTATTTTAGATCCAAGTACAATTTGATTGCAAACGCACGAGGAAAAATTGCTCTGGTCGGCCGTTCCGTTTACGATTTTGGCAAGCGAATCGGAGTGGATATTCCGGAGTCAAGTGTCGTCGAGGATGAGAGAGATGTCGAATCTTTGGGAATTGTGGGGACTGAGTTCGAGACTGTTCCAGAGCGGTGGACCTATCTGATGGCACGGGCCATGTGGTTGGCTTTGAAATTGCCTGAAGTCGATTTGATTCGAGCTGCGTTTTCTTTCCACAAGAGTCCGCACCGCATAGAGTTGGTCGGTGATGTAGGAGGGGTCCAGTTTTGGAATGACTCGAAAGCGACGAATTTTCATGCCGTATATGGGGCCTTGGAACGTTTCGAGGAACCGGTCTTTTGGATTGGCGGCGGAAAGGACAAAGGCGGCGATCTCGAGGCGTTTGTTCGGTTGATTGCCCCGAATATCAAAGCAGCCGCGGTGGTCGGAGAGACGAAGGAACGCTTGAGGGAAGCTTTCGAAAATGAACCTTGCGTTGCGTATGCTCAACCTTCTATGGAAGCGGCTGTTCGATTGATCGCAGAAATGGCAAAAACTGGTGATAATGTCCTACTTAGTCCTGGCTTCGCTAGCTTTGATATGTTTAAAGGTTATGCGGAAAGAGGAGAGGTTTTTAGGAAGGTCATTGACTGTTTACAATCGGAAAGGAGCATGAAAGATGTCTGATTTTTTAAGCAAAGGTAAGAATATGAATTTAATTAGATTTGGAATCATCGCGGGGGCGCATTTGGTCGTTTTGGCGATTATATATTTGATGAGTGGAATCGGTAACGGCGACATTGGCGACGAACAGATCGCAACTGCCGGCGCGAACGGAATCGTAAACTGGTCCAGCAAGGATCCAGGGGCTCAATCGACGACAGTGTCGGCGAGCGGTTTCGATTCTCGGACGAACGACCTTGCAGGGTTTAACGAGGGCGATGCGATTCTTGAGGCTCAGACTGGGGTTCCGGTGATTTCGAGTCGCCAACGGTTCGAGCCGACTCGTCCGGGTGGTTCTTCAAGTCCGCAGACGCTGTTGCGTAGTAGCAATAACGATGTGTTGACCCCAGTAAGGGGACAGCCTGCAAGTGGGTATCAGCAACCTTCCGACATTATCGCAAGAGATAGAGCGTCGCAGGTTATTCGATACACTGTATCGAACGGCGATAGCATTTGGGGGATTACTAGAAGGTTCAACGTTACGTCGGCTGAGCTTCATTCGGTCAATCCTGGTTTAACGAATAATATTCAGATCGGGCAAGTATTGAATGTTCCGCGGCAAAGTTCCGATGCGGGCAGCTCGAGCGTCGGTTCTCCGGCCCCTCAACAGGTGGAAGGCACTTTCTACACGGTGAAGAAGGGAGATGCATTGTCTCGAATCGCTGCTGGTCAAGGCGTGACTTTGAATGCTCTGAGATCTGCTAATAATTTGAGAGGCGATTTGATCGGTGTCGGTCAAAAGCTGATCATTCCAAACTCTTCTGGATCGACGTGGGCTCCATCGC
>Ga0315326_10000854_pt1 | contig 15292 bp, 12 predicted proteins | sample M180m32315metaG_FD_203457 | JGI IMG/M metagenome (GOLD analysis project Ga0315326, IMG submission 203457) | Ammonia-oxidizing marine archaeal communities from Monterey Bay, California, United States - M1 80m 32315 | ecosystem: Environmental > Aquatic > Marine > Coastal | place: USA: California... | reverse complement strand
CCTAGCTGCCGCAACGGCGGCTGCTCGCCCAAGCTCTCGACAACCGGGGTCTGCTGAGCAGATAAGTTGGGAATTTGGGCGCGGAACGGCGTACGCGGGGTCAGCCCCAAAGGCGTTTTCAAGACACGTCGCCATAGCCAAAAGCGACGAATCTTGGTACATCGGCGCCACACACTGGATACCGAAAGGCATCCCGTCTGCGTCTAGTCCGGCCGGGAGGGCCAGCACTGGGTGACCCACAACAGTCAAACAACTGGTAAGTCCGAGCCAGGCCATGTAGTTCTCGACAGGCACCCCGTCGACTTCCAGGGGATGCAAGTCGGACCAAGGGAACGGTCCGACACTAACGCCTGGGCAAAGCACTGCATCAACCTCATCAAAAACAGCAGCGAAGGCACGGAAAAGATCTATCTGTTTTCTTCGGGCGCGAGCGATATCTAAAACCGTGGTAGCGAGAGCCGTCTCATAGCTACGGAAGACGTTTGGATTGAACGTTTCGTCAAATCCATCAATCTCACGATGGTATTGAGTTGCGAAAATGTCCGCTCTGAGTTGCCAATCAACCTCAACGGCATCGGTAAGGTCAATTGATAGATCCACAATCTCTGCACCACAGCTTTTGAGGTAGCTAACGCGCGCTTCGAACTCCCGACGGACCTGCTCTGAGACCAAAAGGCCACCGAAATCACACGTGACTCCGAACTTCAGTCCTCTGATCGACGGCGGTTCTAAATCTAAATAGGAGTTGGTATCGAGGGGAAAACTCATCGGATCAAGCTGACTTGACCGATCGCGCGTAGAGATTGCGGCCAACAGTAAGCCAACATCGGTGACGGTCCTAGCCATTGGGCCTTGAAGGCTGTAGTTGGTTTGAGTAATTGTTCGACCCTCATGGGGAACGGTGCCTGGGGTTGCCCTGTGGCCGACAATTCCGCTAAAACACGCCGGGATTCGGAGGCTGCCTCCATGGTCTGATCCGGTGGCTAACGTCGCCATACCGGTAGCCACGGCAACTGCAGATCCACCCGACGAACCGCCGCAGGTCAAATGGGGAGCATAGGGATTGCCGGTTGCACCAAATAGGCGATTGACCGTATTCGCCCCGATGCTCATCTCTGGGATGTTCGTCTTGCCGATGATGATCCCTCCAGCCGCGCGAACCCGAGCAACGATTCCAGCATCACGTTCAGGCACATGGTTCTTGTAGAAGGCCGTGCCGTAGGTAGTGACAATGCCTTTCGTGTCCTGCAGATCCTTAATAGCGACAGGTAAGCCGTGCAGAAGCCCCCCTCCTAGCCCTCGTTGTAAATCCTTTTCAGCACGTAGGGCTTCTTCTTGGGCAGACTCTTTAGCAACCGTCACAACCGCGTTCAGGGTCGGATTGAGCTCCTCGATACGTTCAAGACACGAGTCCACCAGTTCAACCGGAGACAAGGCTTTGTCAAGGATCGCCTGCCTCGCCTCTACCGCAGTTAAATCACAAGGTTCCGTCACGCCTCTGACCTAATTACATCAATACCAGAGGGGTCTATGCGTCTGCCGTGGACCTCCATGTTGTGGCTATGGCCTACATGATGGAGGCTAAAGGCGGCCTGCAGAGCGCTGTACATACCCATCGCATCCACTGCTTGGTTGACGCTTTGCTTCGCCAGAGTCAGGCCAAACATTGGCCTTTTGGCAATATGAGACGCAAGGTCCAGGGTCGCTTCTTCGAGTTGTTCTCTCGGCACCACCTTATTAACCATTCCACGATCTAATAACTCTTCGGCTCCTAAGGACCTGCCTGTGAACAACATTTCTTTAGCTAGGCGAGTGCCTGCTTCGAACGGGTGAGCGAAGTACTCAACGCCGTTAACGTTGAAGGCGACCACTGGATCGCTAAAGGTCGCGTCTTCGGAGGCAACTATGAGATCCATGGGCCACACAAGCATCAAACCGCCGGCGATGACCTTTCCTTGGACCTGCGCAATTGTGGGTTTCGCTAGGTTTCGCCATCTCCAACAAAGACCTAGGTACATTTCTGCTTCACGTGCCATATAGCCCTCGGTCCCCTCGGCGTCGAAATGGCATTGGGTTCCCACCGTTGGGAAATCTTGCATGTTGGGTTCCGGGGCGGCCAGGTCATGGCCAGAGGAGAAATGTTTACCTTCAGCTGCCAAAACAATTACACGGATTGCGTGGTCGGCCGCGGCTTCATCGAAGGCTGAGTTCAACTCGGAAAGCATCAAATAGTCCTGGGCGTTCGCTGCTTCTGATCGAGTCAGCGTGATCCGCGCAACGCCAGCTACTGGTGTCTCATATTGAATTCGTTCGTAAGTCATGTTTTCCCCAACGTGATCAGGTCCGGATGTTAGACCCCTTGTTAAAGCGTTGGGCAAGAGAAGCCGTCGGCTTTAATGAGGTACGCAACAATACCTTCGATGTCTTGACAAGCTATTTTGGACTGCCAGAGGGAGGCTATGTAATGAGGCTGGTTGAAGAGTGTGACGTTCTCGTAGTCGGAGCAGGTTTCGGTGGCTTGTATGCCCTGCATTTGTTGCGGCAGGAGGGATTCCACGTAAAGGGCGTCGAAAGAGCGAGTGGCGTAGGTGGAACTTGGTTTTGGAACCGCTACCCGGGAGCTCGGTGTGATGTCGAAAGTCTTCAGTACTCGTACTCGTTTGATGATGAACTGCAGCAGGAATGGGAATGGAGTGAGCGATACGCTGCCCAGCCTGAAATTCTTGAATACGCCGAACATGTAGCCGGCAGATTCGATCTTTCGTCGATGATCGCGTTCGACACCAACGTGGAAGCAGCAACTTTCAACGAAGACTCAAGCCGGTGGAGTGTTGAAACCAGCCAAGGCGTCTACAAAGCCCAATTTCTAGTTGCAGCAACAGGGTGTCTCTCCACAACGAATTTGCCGAAGTTCGATGGCTTATCAAACTTCACAGGCGACGTGTTACACACCGGCCAATGGCCGCATGAACCGGTCGATTTCACAGGCCAACGGGTGGGAATCATTGGAACTGGATCTTCCGCCGTCCAAGCGATTCCTGTCATAGCGGCTCAAGCCACTCATCTGTCTGTATTTCAGCGGACACCCAACTATTCCGTACCAGCGCGGAACGAACCTTTGGATCCCAGGGTCCAGACCGCTACTAAGCAGAACTATGAAGCCCTCAGGCAGGCGGCCCAAGAGGAACGGTCTGGAATTCTCTCTGTCTTTCCGCCAAATGACGACTCAGCAAAAGACGCTGATCCGCTGGAGTTCAAGGATCGAATGGACGAACGCTGGGAGGAAGGCGGATTTGGCTTCTACCGGGCGTACGCGGACATCGGGATCGACTCAACTTCCAATGAGAGGGTCGCTGAATATGTGCGCAGTCAAATCACCGATCTCGTTGATGACACAACTACTGCCCAGTTGTTGGCTCCAACCAACACGATCGCGTGTAAACGCCCGTGTCTCGACACCGGCTATTACGAAACCTTCAATTTGCCTCACGTCGAGCTGGTGGATATCTCCTCAGAGGGTATTGAGGCGATCACCAGCGACGGGGTTAGGGCAGCGGGTCGGGATTTTGAGTTCGATGTACTTATCTTCGCTACTGGATTCGATGCCATGACCGGTGCCCTCCTGAAGATGAATATCACCGGCAAAGACGGGTCAACGCTTAGTGACGCCTGGTCCGCCGGCCCCCGTAACTATTTGGGCTTGAGTATTCCTGAATTTCCCAATCTCTTTACCGTCACTGGGCCCGGAAGCCCTTCTGTGCTCACAAACATGATCATGGCGATCGAGCAGCACGTTGAGTGGATCCGGGATTGTTTAGTGGCGCTCCGCCATAAAGGCATCAAAACAATAGAAGCGTCGGGGCAGGCGGCTGATTCATGGGTAGACCATGTGAACCGCATCGCGAACCAAACTCTCTACCCCACTTGCAACTCTTGGTACCTGGGCGCAAATATCCCCGGCAAGACGAGGGTTTTCATGCCCTTGATTGGTTACCCGCCATACGCCGAGCGGTGCCAACAAGTAGCAGACAATAACTACGAGGGTTTCGCACTTGCCTGACGCGGGTCAAAGCACCCAGATCTCCGTCATTAAAGGTGACATAACCACCATGGATGTCGACATCATCGTCAACGCCGCCAATAGCAGCCTTGCCGGCGGAGGAGGCGTGGATGGGGCGATTCATGCTGCTGCCGGTCCGGGCTTAATCGAGGAATGCCAAGAGCTTTTCAAACGAGACGGACCCTGCGCCACCGGCAGCGCTGTCATCACCAGTGCCGGCCGACTAAAAGCCGGATGGATTGTCCATGCCGTTGGACCCATCTGGGACCTCCACGGACCAGCGGAGGCCACGGAACTCTTGACCCGCTGCTATCACACGGCCCTTGATATCGCTTCGGGGGTCAACGCTAGCACCGTGGCGTTCTCGGCAATTAGCACCGGCGTATACGGCTTCCCAAAGGAGTTAGCTGCCCCAGCCGCAGTTTCAGCGGTGGCGAGTTGGTTGCAGGCCAAAGCAGGGACGCACAATATGCAAGACATCGCCCTAGTTTGTTTCGACGAGCAAGCGTTCGAGCTAACAGAGCTGGCCGTCGCTGGCCTTGTCGGCGATTCTCAATGAAGCGCTAGGTCGCAGATCCGGGCCTCAGATCGAGCCCTGAGGCAGACATCGTCGCCACCCGAGACGTGGGGCATGAACCAGTGGTGCCTCTGCCGCTGTTATGTTGGCTCTGCCCCTATGCGGCCGTTGGGCGCTAGGGCCGCCCGACAGAAAGGCCATGAGACCCCAATGCCGGACAACGAGGAAATAATTCGACTTGAAGAAGTCTTTAAGATTTTTGGGCCGCAGCCGCGCGGAAGAGCATTCGACCTCGCAAAGGCAGGTGTGCATAAGAATGAGGTCCAGAAGCAGTCGGGGCATGTCGTCGGCCTAAGCGATGTCTCTTTCTCCGTTAAAAAGGGTGAGATTTTTGTGGTGATGGGCCTATCCGGCTCAGGTAAGTCGACAGCAATTCGTACTGTAAACAAGCTTCACGACGTCACCTCCGGACAGGTTCTGGTGGATGGCGTGGATGTACAGCGACTAGATGGTAAAGAACTCCAAGCTTTCCGTCGCGAGAAAATGGGTATGGTTTTCCAGCACTTCGCGCTCTTTCCGCATCGCAACGTTATAGACAACGTTGCCTACGGCCTCAAAGTGCAAAAGGTTAAGCGGGCGGAACGTGACGCAGCTGCGATGCGTGCACTCCAACTCGTGGGACTAGAGCCTTATGCCGACAATGTGCCAAGCGAACTCTCTGGTGGCATGCAGCAACGCGTCGGACTTGCCCGCGCCCTCGCCTCTGACCCAGACATCCTCCTTATGGACGAGGCGTTTAGCGCCTTAGACCCGCTGATTCGGAGGCAAATGCAGGATGAGTTGATGGCTATCCAGTCCGAAGTCCACAAGACAATCTTGTTCATCACACATGACTTAAACGAAGCCCTGAGAATCGGAGACCGCGTCTGCATAATGAAGGACGGAGTAGTCGTTCAGATCGGCACTCCTGAAGAAATCCTCACCCAACCTGCGACGGGGTATGTAGCTGAATTCGTTCAAGACGTCGACCAGGGTCGAGTGATAAAAGTCGAAGAGGTAATGGTTCCTGCCGACCCAATTCACATAGAGACCGAATTCGATCAAGCTCTTATGGCACTGAACGAGGCACCTGAACGCCTGGTCGTGGACGCCTCCGGCAAGTGCGTCGGTCTGCTGACAAGGAGTGACTTGGAGCGCGTTGCTAAACAAGGCACCCAGACCCTGCAGAGCGCCGTCAGAACCGACGTTCCGGTCGCAGACCCAACTCAAACCCTAAATGAACTTTACGCGGAAGCCGGAAGAGGGTTACCAATCGCCTGCTGCGATGATAACGGGATCCTGGTAGGAAGAATGGACCCCACCGCTGTCCTCGAAGAACTTGGACGCGTTGAGGCACTCTCTGACGCATTTGAACGAGAGGTGTACATGTGATGAATCTCCTAGCAGAGTCAACCGGTCACTTTGTCGACCGAGCGGTGGGCAAGGTAACAGATCTCGAAAAGGGCGATCAAGTAGCAGATGCTGTTGCTTCTGCAGTCGAATTTCTCGCTCTGATAGGCGTCTTTGCCATACCAATACTTATCTTATTGAGCTCGGCGAGAAGACGTAGGGTTGTGACTGCTGTTGGTGGTGGCGCAGGCCTTCTGGCTGTCATTTGGTACCGCAGCATTGGCGATTGGGATCAACGCAAAAACACGATCTTAGATAAATGGCAAATCCCGGTAGGAGATTGGGTCGAACAGATCACTGTCTGGGTTGACCTCAACATGAAAGAAACCTTGGCCGTTATCAAATGGCCGTTCCAAACGATGCTTAATGTTGTCGTCGACGACTGGCTGCTCGGACTGTCTTGGATGACCATTTGTCTCGCCATGCTTATAGCTGGATGGGCATTTCGTGGTCTAAAGGTCGGTGTTGGGTCATTTCTCGGCCTCACTATCTGCGGCCTCTTGGGAGATGAGTATTGGAAAGAGACTGCACGGACTATCGGCTTCATCGCAGTAGCTGTGATTCTGTGTGTGATTATTGGCATTCCAACAGGCGTTGCATGCGGCCGTATGGATGGAGTGTGGCGCGTAGTCAGGCCGCTGTTGGATGCCATGCAAGTGGTTCATTCCTTCGTATACATGTTGCCCTTTGTCTTCTTCTTCGGTGTTGGATTCGTTTCAGCGACGATGGTGACGATGGTGTTCGCCTTACCTCCCCTTATCCGCCTTACCAATTTGGGGATAAGACAGGTACCGGAGGACGTCGTGGAAGCAGCGCGTGCCTATGGTGCATCTGAACGTCGCGTACTGACAGACGTTCAACTCCCGCTGGCCAGAGCGGCGTTAATGACCGGAGTCAACCAAACATTACTGCTCGCTATCTCCATGCTCGGCATCGCCGCCATTATGGGTGCCGGAGGCCTTGGCAGACTCCTTTATCGTGCCATCGCTAACCAAGACATCGCTCTTGCAGGATCGGGCGGGCTCGCTTTCTTCATCGTGGCTGTTGTGTTAGATCGCCTAACTCAACCCGATGACTCAGACAGGGCCGGACTCTTCAGCAGAATGACTACAGCCTGGAAGAATACTCGGACTCCAGAGGTCCTGTTGCCGGCCAGGACAGAAGGTTCGATACCCAAACCAGCGCTGGATGACAAGCCAGACGAACCTAAGTTCGAGCCCCTTAGAAGTCGGGAGCGCTTAGCTATGGTCGCGGCCGGCCTAGGAGCACTCATCGCCTTCCTTGGAACTCTCCTTCCATGGAACAGCGGCAGCGGCCATATCTCTGCATATGGGCGTTTGGTTGATAACGACCTGGGTAGTCGAAGCTTCAACGGTCTCTCTGCGTCGGGCGGCTCATGGTTCGGAATCATCATCGTCTTATGCGTCATCGCAGTAGGCGCCTCGTTGTACTCAACAGCGCTTTTTGCCGGTCAACGAAATCGTTGGCTCGGGCCAGACGGCGCCACAGTATTTAGTCTGGCAGCAGCTATAACGGCATTATGCGCTCTGCTGGCTAACGCCCCCGATACGGCGTCCGGTTTCCAACGGTCGTCGGGCGTATATATAGCAGTGCTGGGATGCCTACTAATGGCTGCTGCAGCAGTGGTGTGGGTATGGAATGCACCAATGGGAGCCAGACGGCCGCTGGCGTCAGGTGTGAACTGGGGTCGCATGTTTGGTGCCTCATTTGCTTTGCTTCTTATCGTGGTCGCCGGTTACTCCGGATGGACTTTCGACACTCGGGCCGAGTCAGTCATCGGTCCCGAGTTGCAGTCGCAGTTGGATGCCATCGAAGATCAGAGCAACATCGCTGAGGCCGCCGGTGACCTTGCCAAGGTGGGGTCATTGGCAGCTGAATACACAGCCCTGATTGCCTATGCGCAAAGAACGGGTGACATCATCTACGACGGTTACACCGACGAGGGGGCAGGTCTCGGATGGGTTGCCCTATTCCTTGGTCTTCTTGCTTTGGCGGTGGCTATCCCTGCGTCAGGATTCTTGTCGCAAGACGAGTTGTTTTTATACAAATGGTCTTCCATCGTCTGCGGTCTGGGTCTCGGTTTACTGCTGCTCAGCGTTGCATGGATCGGGAGCATCTCAAGAGTTGCTGAAACAAATCTTGTTTCCGGTGTCGGTGCAGTCTTCCTTCTCTTTGCTGGTGTTACGACAGCAGCGAGTGCTCGAGGGACCCTCTCGGAATTCGACCGTAAGCAGGTCTACAGTTAGAAATCGTGGGACGTCCTACATAACGAATCTGCTACAAACGGACCCGTGCTCGCCCGAAAGCGCCGTTCGGCAGTGAAGAGCGACTAACCTCATTTGTGGCGTGCCTGGGCAGTAACCAAGGCGCGCGTCAACAGGGACTCTAGGGAGGGCCCCATTTATGAACAAGAAATCACTCACGCGCTTGCTGGCGGTAGCAGCAGCTGCGCTTCTAATCTTGGCTGCTTGCGGCAGCGATGACGATTCAAGTTCCAGCAGTTCTTCAGAGGCTTCAGCGGCTGCAACCACCGAGGCCGCAATGAGCATGACCCCCGGAGAGGGAGTCAGCGTTACCTCTGGTCGCGCTAACTGGAGCACCGGCTACGTACAAGCAGAGATCTACACCGCTCTCCTGAGGGAGCTCGGCTTCACCGTGTCGGAATCCGCCGACATGGAACTAGGTCCGCAACAAGCATTTATGGCAATGGCTGCAGGCGATATGGACTTCTGGGCAAACTCCTGGATGCCAGGTCACCAAAGCTGGCTCAATGGAGAAATGACTGACGGTTCACTCGTCGGAGACCACGTAACAGTTGTAGGTGAAGAAATGATGGCCGGTGGCCTTCAGGGCTTTCTTGTGACAAAGGGCTTTGCTGAAGAGTACGAAGTTTGGACCCTTGAGGACCTTGACAACAACGCTGACGCTATTGCTGCATACGACGCTACCGATGCCAATCCTGGCAACGGAATGGTCGACATCATGGGCTGCCCCGAAGACTGGACCTGTGACAACATCATCAACTCGATGCTCGTTGGCGGCGGCTACAAGCACCTCGTTCAGGTGAAAGCCGGATATGACGCCATGTGGGCACAGGCTGTCGACATGGTCAACGAAGGCATCCCCGTGGTCGCCTACACATGGACACCTTCTGCTTACATCACGCAGATTCGACCTGGTGACAATGCTTACTGGATCGGTATGGAGTACATCCTTGATGACTCCAACCCAGATGGTCAAGACAACGGAGAGACATGGGACCAGCGCCCAGGAACCGCTGCGATCGGCGAGAACATGTGCCCTGCACGTTCAGCCGACGGACTCTGCCCAATCGGTTGGGCGGCAGCTGACATTAAGGCAGCGGGGAACAACGACTTCATGGCGGCAAACCCTGCTGCGGGACAACTTCTTACTGATATCAAGCTCTCAGTAATGGACGTTTCTGTAGCAAACGTTGCCCAGGCAGCAGGTGCAGATCCCAAGGATCTTGCAGCTGACTGGATTGCTGGCAACCGCGCAACTGTCGACGGCTGGCTCGATGCCGCTCGTGCAGCTGGCTAAAGCCAACGCTTAGACGTTCCCTTCGGGGAGCGTAAAGAAATCGTCTTGAAGGCGGGGCTTTGGCCCCGCCTTCAGCGGTTTTCTGGGCAAGTTCCGCAACACCACTCTGCACAAGACCAGATCACACCAGCGTCTAGTCAGGGGCACCCCGTGCACCTTTCGCCTGTATCGGTCGACACCTACGAACTGTCTAAGCTCTTAAGGATCTCGAACCTTGGCCTTCAGCTAGTCAGGACCGCTTCACAGAAGAGATCTAACGTAGCCCGGGCTTCGGCGCCGCTCACGTTGCCGAATGCTGGACAGATCGTCACGTGCTCTAAACCTGATTCTTGTTCGAACTGATCGAAGTATTCGGCTACCTGTTTAGGTGTGCCCGCAAGGAGGGACTCAGTCGCAAAGGCTTTGTCGACATCCCCCAGGAAACTCGGGACCATTGTGGGCGGCCATAGGTCGTACTGGCGAAATAGCTTCGTCAGGTTGGCATCAAAGTGTTTCCAGGCCCTGGTTGCGATCTCGGTCGCCTGCCGTTCGGTTGAAGCGACAACCACTCTTCGTAGGGTCGAAAGGATTGGCGGGTGACCTCCAGCTCCGTCTCCATTTTGCTCCTCACGGTAGGCAGCCACGCGTTCAGGAATTAACTTCATTGGCCCGGGAATGATTGTGCTTACACCCAGTTTCGCCGCTGTCGACAGGGTGCCTGGTCTCCACAACGGCGGGTGCGGGTCTTGGTAAGGCCCTATTTCTAGCGGTCGTTCTTTCGCTGACGAAAATTGGCCGTCGTAGTTGAACAAGACACCCAGACCCTCTTTAGAGACCAGGTTCATGGCCGACAGGACATAGTCCAAGGTCTCTTCCATACGCTCGGTTGCTTCATCGCGAGGAATACCCCATAGCAACTGTTCGGGAGGGCTAATGCCCTTACCGAACCCGACGTCGAGACGGCCATGGCCGAGATGATCAAGCATGCACAACTCTTCATACAGTCGCATGGGGTCATAGAACGGTAAAAGGTGCACCAGAGACGAAACTCGAATCGTGGATGTTTCCTGGATGACGGCGCTTAGAAAGACGTTGATACTTGGGGCAATATCTAACGGAACATGATGATGCTCAGACTTAAACCAATGTGTAAAACCCGCTTGGTCAGCCGCACGCGCCAGCTGGAGGTGCTCGCTGTACTGATCTGCTAGTGGAGTATCGCCGTCGTTCTCCATCTGGTCGAATAAACCAAAACTTAGTCGGCGGGTCATTCAAGTAATTCCGGCAAGACTTGCGGTTGAGCTGATGCAGTAACACGAGCTAGGCCTCCATCAACGACCAGGGTCTCACCGGTTACATATCGGGAGCTATCGGTGGCAAAGAACGCAACGACATCGGCTATGTCATCGCCAAATCCCCACCTTTTCAGCGCAATTTGTCCTTCCATTTCCTCAATTAACCCGGGAACGGTATTTCGACTTTCTTCCCAAATTGCGGTCGCTATGAGGCCTGGTGCGATTGAGTTGACTCTGATCCCGTCGGGCCCCCAGTCCGATGCAAGAGCTCTGGTCATCGCGTCAACTGCCCCTTTGGTTCCCGCATAAGCAACTCTGGCTCCCGGCCCTCGGATGCCTGCAACGGAGCTGACGTTGATAATTGAACCTCCACCGCGTTCCTTCATTGATGGAGCTAGGGCTATCGACAAAGTCAAAAGAGACCGAACGTTGATTGCAAAGACGAGGTCGATTTCCTCTTCGGTCAGTTTTTCCGGCATTCGACGCATTGGTATACCTGCGTTGTTTACCAAAATGTCGACGCCGTTGACGTGTTCAAGGATGGTTTCGGCGAGCTCGGTTCCTGACCTAGATTCAGCGAGGTCGGCTGGAACAACGATTGGTGAATTCGATAGTTCTGCCGCTACCCGGTCCAGATCTGAGAGAGTCCGCCCGCTCAGAATTACTTGAGCGCCAAGTGCGTCGAGTGCCTTTGCAGAAGACTCGCCGATTCCTCGACTCGCCCCCGTAACAACTGCGATCTTGCCCGTTAGGTCAGCCATTAATTGCTCCTATGTCGAAGGATTTCTTCACGGTGTGTGCCTTTCTAAAAAGGTTTCAAATTCGCGTGCCGCAACCTGCAATCCATTTCCGGTCTGCCAATCAGAGATCAGAGTGCTGTTTCGGCAAAGATCGTTGACCGCCAGGGAGGATTCTGCAGGGTGGTAAAGATCATTTCCCTTCAGTAGCAGCAGTGGCGTAGCGACTGTCTTGAGAAAGCTCTCACCAACGTTAAACAGAATTTCATCACCGCCATACATGTTGGACCTGAATTGCTGCCATGTATCTGCAGACACTTCGGGACGCAGAGGCCGTAATTCTGAGGCCCAGGCGTCGTACATGCCGAAGAAAGCTTCTCGATTGCCACTTAAGCCGATCGTTTGGAAAAGGACACCTGAAGCGACTCGATCAGGAGCTGCTTCGATTAAGCCCATCACATAGGGTCCGCCTATACACATACCTACTGCGTGGAACTGATCGATCTCTAAGTGATCGAGAAGGTCCAACTGATCTTGGGTATATGTATTCCAACTGTCAGATTCACTGATAGGCCCAGTCGATCTGCCTGCATTCCGTTGGTCCATAGCGATGACCCGAAACTTGTCACGGAGTTGTTCGATCGGGTTCCAGGGTGTGGACTCCCAAAATGACGCCTCCGATTTCATTCCGCCCGGCGCAATAAGGAGAACCGGGAAACCGGTTCCGTATTCGTCGTAGTGAAGCTCAAGGTCACCTGATTCAAATTTGGCCATGTGCATCATTGTTACACGTAGCTATTCTCCATGGTGATGTTGATCCTTAACGGCACTGATGGCGAGCATTGTGTACTTCACGATCTGGGCGGAGATGGACCCCCACTCCTGATGACCCACGGCAATGGTCTTAATGCGGGGATGTGGGCGACTGCTATCCCCTACCTTCAACCACACCGCCGATGCTTTGGGTTGGATTTCCGAGGACACGGGGCATCCACTGTGCTGAACCCGCCGTTAGATGTGGATCGCTCGCTCCTCGTTGCTGAGGTCCGGCAGGCAGTGGGAGCAATTGCGGACGAACCTATCGATGCCCTTGGGCATTCTCTCGGAGGAGCAACAGTTCTTCGGACTGAACTCGAGAACCCGGGAACCTTTAGGAAGCTCTGGCTTTTCGAGCCTGTGATGGTTCCAGAGGGGCACATGAGGCCTGATGGAGACCATCCGCTGGTATTAGCAGCCAGGCGACGCAGATCTCATTTCGCTTCTGTAGATGAGTTCGTTGAACGGCTTATGAGTAAACCTCCCTACTCAGATTGCGAAGAAGAAGCCGTTCGCTCATACGCAGAGTTGGGAACTCAAGCAAGTGAGAGTGGAGTGACTTTAAGTTGTTCAGGTGAGACCGAGGCCCAGATCTTCAGTTCCGGAACTCCAACAGACTTTCTCTCTCTCTCGTCGGTCGCTATACCTGTCGTTGTAGCTCGCGGACAGGCGGTAGCAGGGGGAAATGAGCTACCGCCCGCGATGGCTGCGCCTATTTCTTCCCACTTAGGCAACGGCCAACTGTTATCTATGGATGGGTTAACTCATTTTGGGCCCATGGAAGATGGCCGTCGCGTAGCGCAAGCCGCCTTAAGCCACTTTATTGAATGAGGTTACGCAGCAGATGGGAGTGTGTCGGGATCTATCTCGTATAGATCCATGACATTGCCCCAGACCATTGCTTCTCGCTCCTCAGCAGGCACTCCAACCAAGATGTCATCGAGAATTGGGCGCGAATTGGGCCAGATCGAATCATGGTGGGGGTAATCGTTACCCCAGAGCAAGTTGTTGACACCTATGGCGTGGCGCGTAGCTATGCCTTCTTTGTCATCTTCGAAGGTCACCCAAAAGTTCCGATCAAAGTATTCGGACGGTTTCATAGTTAAGCCCTCTGCGAGCTCCCATGGCGTCCGATACGCCGCGTGATCAAGTCGTTGGAGCGTATGAGCAACCCAACCCGTCTCATATTCACTGATCACGAACTTCAACTCGGGAAATCGTTCAACAACTCCGCCACAAATTAAATCGATCATCGTGTTCACGGCTGTGGTGTGAGCAAGCGTGTACCCCTTAAGGTTTCCGCCTGGCGTACCCCAGTGAGCCGGCAAGCCACCATCAAGGCTCTGTCCCGTAAAGATATGCATGGTTAGCGGGACACCGCATTCCTGGGCCCTGGCCCAAAATGGATCGAAAGCTGGGTCGCTGTATGGCTGTGCCGGGTCGACGTGAGTTGGAATAGCAAAGCCCTTTACACCCCGCCCTGCCGACCGATCAATTTCGGCAATTGACCGCTCAACGTCAGGCAGCGGAAGACATCCGACACCGATCAGGCGATTGCGATCGACTGAGCAATAGTCCAAGACCCAATCGTTGTGCTGTTGAAATGCGGCATCGCGCACTTCCGCGTCTGGGATTGCGAACGTAAACATGCTGAGACTTGGGTACATCACCTCGCCGACGATTCCATCTGTTAGTTGCTCTTCGAGGCGGGCAGTTGGATCCATTACCCCGGGATTAAAGCCGTCGTAGCCCATTGCGATTCGCTCATGCGTAGCTGGATCGTCCAACCGAGCTCCTGCTATGCCGAGGCGCCCCACAGGCAAGGTTTGCATGCCGCCTGGCAGAACAAGCCAGGTTCCTGGTTTCCCTTGGTAATCCTTCTCGATAAAAGGAGCCCGGTCACCAAATCGGTCAGTCAGCCCATCATAGATTTCGGCTGCTTCGACCACGTGCGAGTCACATGAGTAATACCGCATAAATTCCCCCTTGGAACGGCCGAGTACAGAAAGTTCTAAAGAAATCGTAGCAGGACAACGATAGGCACTTCCGTGCCGCTCAATTTAAGAAGATTAAGAACAGCGGTCCGACCTTATTTGTGTCTTTCGACGAGGCGAGCCATTTGGACTGCAACCACAGCGGCTTCCTCACCGACATTATGGTCACCCTCACCCTGCGAGCGCTCAAGCGCCTGTTCAACTGACTCGACTGTCAAAACGCCGAATGCTATTGGTACGCCTGTTTCAAGTTGAACAGCCTGAATACCCGATGCTGCCGCGTTTGAAACGAGTTCATAGTGGGTGGTCTCTCCCCTGATGACGACGCCAGTAGCAACGACCGCATCAACATTTCCAGATAGGGCCAACACCCGGCACGCTAATGGCAGTTCAAAACAGCCCGGCACTGACACCGGCCCAACGAGGTCGGCGTTCATCTCAACCAACCCCCGGGCACTGCCTTCAGTCAATCGATCCACGATTGCGGAATTCCACTCAGCGCGGACAACACCTATCCGCAAACCCCTACCGTCAAGGCCTGAAGGCGGTTTAGGACGCTGATCCCCAGAAGTCATACTGAAACCCTATAGAACGACGACATGGGTTGCTATCAGCGATCTAACGTCTGGGCGTGATTTTAACTCAAGATCAAAAGTCCATACAGCTCGCCGCTCGCGAGTTCGCGAGGAGCAGGATCGCCCCGAATGTGCGCGAGTGGGAACAGAACGGAGGCCCTCCAAAAGCGCTCTACAAGGAGATGGGAGCTATCGGCCTCATGGGGATGACTGTAGCCCCCGCGCATGGCGGATCCGGTTTGGATTTCCTGTCTTACGCAGTTGCGATGGAGGAGATATCGGCTGTAG
>Ga0315326_10000852_pt1 | contig 15309 bp, 10 predicted proteins | sample M180m32315metaG_FD_203457 | JGI IMG/M metagenome (GOLD analysis project Ga0315326, IMG submission 203457) | Ammonia-oxidizing marine archaeal communities from Monterey Bay, California, United States - M1 80m 32315 | ecosystem: Environmental > Aquatic > Marine > Coastal | place: USA: California... | reverse complement strand
ACTTGTCATTGGGACGCTCGTCACCCGGGCGATAATGCGGATATGAAGGAATGACGGCTACCCATAAGCGGCCCTGATTATCGAAAGTCGCCTGAACCGGGTTCCGTAACTCGGGAAATTCCGACTCGGAAGCGAACAGATCGATTTTGTATCCCTCGGGCAGCGTGAATTTTTCGAGGGCCCTATCCACATCGAGGAATTCAATTTGACGCGAAAAGTTCGTACCAATCGTCTTCAACGCTAGGGTCGACGCATCATCGACTTGCGTATCCGGCGAGGCGCCTTGGGCCACATCGTGAATCTTCTCGTCGCGCAGTTCCGTCATCTGACGAATCTTCTCAATTTCCCCTGGGTAGTTGTCATTGCCATACGGCTTGTAGCGACGACCGTACACGTGAACGCCATTGAGGATTTGGTAGTCGTTCCTCCAAAACCAATTCTTATCCTCGACGACTTCGAACATCGCTTCATGCGACACCTTTTCCTGAGCCTTCACTTCCCCGTAAAGGGACTTGATCAGAATTGTGGAAAGGTTGCGGTAGCCTTCGTCCGACAGGGCAAAACCGTTGATCGTCTGGGGCACTTTCTCCGCGGCATAAAGTTTCCGAGTCGGTTCGAACAAATCGACGAAGCCAACATTGCGCGCCTGAGCGACGCCCTTCACTGCATCTGCATAGGCAGCTAGGCGGATATTCTCCGCTTTGCCATCGGGCAGATCTTTCTGCTTCGAAAGGTCTTCATAAGCTATCGGCGATACCAGCACCAGGCGAGGAGCCGACTTCCCGTTGTACTTCTGCTCCAAGGTATGCTGAACGAACGCATCGAGTTCGTTATAGAAATTATCGACCCGGTCCAAGCCTTCGAAAGATTCGTTGTACCCGAAGAATGCGAGAATCGTATCCGTCTTCAGCTCGGTCAGCCATTCGTCTGGCGAAGGGAAATGACCAATGCCGGTATGCATCGTCTTGCCCGGATGAAACGCCTCGGCTCCTGGGAAGGCCCACTGCGTTTCGCGGGAAGAATGCGGCCGAAAACCCGGCGTATTGCCCGGGATGCTCATATTGCGAACAATCAGTTCTTCGTTCGGGTATTGGCGGTGCAAATCCGTTTCGAAATGCGGAAAATAGAGCATGCGCTCTCCCAATCCATTTCCGAGAATGACGATGCGTTCGCCCTTCTCTACGGTTAGCGGCAATGTAGCGGCCGACACATTCAAACAAGAGAGGCCAACCAGGGCACGCAATAGTATTCTAAACAACATAAGGCAGTACGTAGATAATTTTATCGTTCTAAAATCGAGCCAATCAAGGCGATGGGGCTACTCGACGAATCGAGGGTCTGTTTTCCGTCTTTAACAACGGATATATAAACGGGTGGAAAATGGCTATCAGAGGCCTTCTCTCGGAAATTGGGTATTCGAAGCGACGCATGGTCAAAGATATTCCTCCATTGTCTCCGTTTCTAGACGCGAAAAGCGAATCGTTCTCGATTTTTTCCGAAAACCAGCCCGAGCGTTCCAGGATTTGTTTTGTCTATCGCACGATTTCATAACGATCGGAGATGGGTATCGCGATAAACCTGCGGGGTGATTTGCATCAAACGAGCGAATTCCTTAGTCATGTAGCTCTGGTCGCAAAAGCCGCAATCCATCGCTATTCGAGCGATCGTGTGATTGCCGTGGATTAACTCCCGGCAGGCCGCGTTAATTCGAACCTTTTTCAAGTAGGCGATCGGACTGAGATTGAAGCGTTTTTTGAATTGCCGCTCGAAAGTCCGCACGGACAGGTTCGCCCGTCCAGCCATGTCGGCGACGCATATTTTTTCGGAATACTTCTCCTCGACGAAATCGATAACCTTGAACAACTCCGGGTACGCTCCCAATGCACTGCTAGCAGCCTTGAACTCGCGCGTTACCCCTTCGAGCCCGATGATGCTACCATCCTTCCCGTAAACGGGTACCTTAGTCGTCGTGTACCAATAAACCGATAGGTCGTTACGAGTTACTAACTCCACCTTGTTGACGACCTGCTCGCCGTGCAAAAGAACCTGCTGGTCATCATTCAAGTAATGGTCGGCCAAGTAAGTGGGAACCAATTCGAAATCAGTCTTGCCCACTACGTCGGACTCGCGGGCGTAGCCCAATAAAAGCACCAACGCCTCGTTCGCGGCAACAAAACGTCCTTCTCGGTTTTTTACAAAATAACAGACGTCATTCAAATGACGATAAAGCCCAAGCCCCCTGCGAACAGGGTCGACTTCCTCGAAAAAGGAATCCGAAAGGCTTTCAGAAAAAGGCATAATCATGGGCATATTAAAACGAGCTCAAGCCATCGTCGACCGTGTTCAGCCAACGAAAAACGATATAACTATAGGCCTCAACGAAGGCCTTGGATAGGAGGATAGGACAAAAAGCATTGTACAATTGCGACAATGGCGGGTTTTTACCACTACTCCTCCTGCAATAGGGACCCGACGGCAATAACGTCACATAGTGCTGCGATAAACCGTACTAGCGCTTCATCTCAGACGGGTAGACTCCTTCGACTTTCGAGTAGTCAACCTGAGCTCCTCGATTTGGATAGGAATCAAGTACCGCCTGCAGCTTCTTGCGGGCCCGCTTAACCGCGCTACTGGAACGTTCGCGATCTACGACCGATTTTTCCAACACATCTTTTTGGGTATCATAGAGATCCCCATTGTCGTAAAGCTTATAGCGCTCGTCTCGAGCGTAGCGCACTTCCCAGTGATTGTATTTATCGTCGAACTTTTTCGAGTAAGGCCGCGGGAAGTAGTATCCATAAACCCAATCGCGCGGTTTGCCCTTCCTACCCTCGCACTGGGGCCAAAAGCTCCACCCATCCGCGTCGGTAACGTTCTTTGGCGGCAGACCCGCAGCTTCCACGATCGTCGGGAAGAAATCGGAAAAAGCGATCAAGTCGCCATTGACTTGCCCCTCAGGTATGCGTCCGGGCCAATTCGCGATGAGCGGCACATGCGTTCCGTGGTCGTACGTGTACCCCTTGCCGCCTCGGAGCTGCTCGCCTTCGAATTCCGAGTGTAAAACTTCGTTCGTTCCATTATCTCCCGTGAATACGACGAGCGTATTTTCGCGTAATCCATTAGCTTCGAGCGTATCCACCAGTCGGCCGACCAGCGCATCCATATAGTTCACCATATCGACGAAGTTCTTCTTATTGTCCTGCTCGTTTCGATCTACGCTATTCGGGGCGGGCGGGAATGGATTGTGCACGAGGATCATCGGGTAGTAAGCGAGAAACGGCGTGTTCGAATCCGCACACGATTCAATGAAATCCGCCAAAAAATCCGTGCATACATCCGGCCCGTAGCTATCCTTCGGAAGCTCGAGGATCGCCCCATCGCTCTCGAGAGAAGGATCCCAATAGCGAGCTCGACTCGTCATCGGCGTATTCCAGAGGCAGTACGAATCGAAGCCCGCTTCCTGAGGTGACGTGCCCGCGCCCTCGATCATCAGCTGCCACTTGCCCGCAACCGCAGTAGCGTAGCCCGATTCCTTGAAATGATTGGCAAAGGTCGGTTCCCCTTTGGGATAAAGCCCGAAATCCTGGTAGTTGAAAACATTGGACTTGCCCGACATCAGATTAACGCGACTCGGGGTGCACAACGGCGTCGAGTGACAATTTTCGAAACGGATCCCCGCCTCGGCCAATGCGTCGAGTCGCGGCGTCGAGTACTCTTCGCTCCCGTAACTGCTGAAACATTCGAAACCAATATCGTCAGCCATGATCAGCAAAACGTTCATCGGTTTATCGGCTGCGGTGACGAAAAACGGGGAAATGGCTAATAAGATGAATAATGGCGCTTTCATGGATTTGAATAATTTTGGAGAATGAAGGTAGCGGCCGATCTCCGAGCGGCCACCACTGCCCTGGTTTTCCAAAAATGGCCGCTCGGAGATCGCCCGCGACCAAATTCGATTAGATTAATACGGCTTTATTTCTTGGCAACTTTGCGTTTGAGACCAGCCCCATTCATGTGAGTAACCAGTTTTCCCCGCCAGCTTCGCACGACTGACGCGTACTCAGGATTGGTTGCGAGATTCGAGAATTGATCGGGGTCGGACTGCATATTGTAAAGCTCCTCGGTATCGTCATTGTAACGAATATAACTCCATTCGTTCGAACGAAGCGCGTATCCAGAATTACCGGTCGTAAATGCGGCTTCGCGAACGGTTGCCGACGTATCCTCCAAAACCGGCACGAGGCTCTTGCCCTGCACGTGCTCCGGCAAATTCTCCAAACCAGCCAATTCGGAAAACGTCGGATAGAGATCCATCAATTCCGTGATCGCGTCGGTCCGCCCCGCTTTCATGCCCGGAACCGAAACGATTAGCGGCACCCGCAAAGCTTCCTCATGTAAATTGCTCTTTTGCCAGAAGTGATGCTCGCCCAGATGGTAGCCATGATCGCTCGTGAACACGATCGCCGTTTTATCCCGCAAGCCTTGCCGTTCGAGCTCGTCGATGATGCGTCCCACCTGCTCGTCCATGTAAGTGACCGTGGCGTAATACCCCGCCCACATCCGCTTTTGATTATCCGGATATTTTCCAATCGGATCCTTAGTGGACATAGTCTTGGCCATCCCAAGCGGTGGGATATCATCCAAATCATTCGCCGGTACATGCGGCATCTCGATGTCCTCGATCGGGTAAAGATCGAAATAGCGTTTCGGAGCGACCATCGGGTAGTGAGGACGCACAAAGCCAGCTGCGATAAAGAAACGCTCGTCCTTATGATCACGGATCAGCTCCATCGTTTTACTCGCGGTTTTATAGTCAGGTTGATCCGACCCGTCGCCATCGTAACTTACGGTCACAAACCAGCGATTAGGCATTGCCGTCGAATACCGTCCCGCCAGATCCGTCGTGAAGATATCGAGATTGAGACAGGCGTAATCGCCCGGCGTATGGGCCTCGAGTCCCGGCGAATTGAAACGTTCGATCCAAGTGCTCTCGTGATCCTCGCCATCAGTACCCGCAATGATATCGCCCGGCACTTTCATGTGGTAGATTTTCCCCACCCGAGCACTGTAGATTCCGTTATCAATAAAGTGCTTTCCCAGGTTCACCTTCGCTTCGCCCTGGTAGCGGCTGTGCATGAACGAACGCCGCGAAGGACCGCAAGAGGTCCCTTGGCAGTAGACGCGATCGAAAACGACCCCTTCCGAAGCCAGTTTATCGATATTCGGGGTTTGGCAAATCTGGTCGCCGTAGCAACTCAACACGCTCGCCTTCAAATCATCGGAAATCAGAAAAAGCACGTTCTCGATGGCGGCGCTCGTTTTTGCCAGGGGTCCTGCGGTTAGCAGGCTAACAAAAGCCAGGGCCAACAACGCAGTCCTTCGCATAGAAAGGATCAAGGGGTTCGTCATACTATTAAGTTTCTCCGTTTTCCGAAAGGTGGACGTTATTTTAGTGAAAATTCTACAAGACTCAAAATCAGAGCATCTTTAGTTGGCACTAGAGGTAATCGACAGAATTGGCAGCTCCCTAGTTACCGAATTCCGGGTCTAGCAAAGCGGCTTTTCGTGGCATCGAATCGATCGCACCTTGGAGCATTTTACGCGTTTTCTCCGCAGAACGGCTTCCCATTTCAGACTTGATGGGGCGATCTTCGTAGCGATCCGAAACCGCGTAGAAAGAGCCATCGCGAAACAATTTGTAATGTTGGTTCTGGGCCCAAACGACTTCGCGATTGCGGACACCCTGGCCGTGTTTTTCGGCAGCCGGCAGAAATTTCGGGTAGTAGTATTGAAAAATCCATTCCCGCGGATTCCCCTCTTCTCCTAGGCATTGCGGCCAAAAACTGCGGCCATCAAGCGTCACATCAGGAAGCGGAACATCTGTAATATCGGCGAGCGTGGGCAAGATATCCGAGAAATCCACGATATCGTCGGTGACAATGCCTTCCGGGATGGTGCCGGGACAATTCATAACGAGCGGCACATGCGAACCCGCCTCCGTAGCGTAGGCTTTTTCGCCAATCCGCTGTTCCCCATGAAAAGGATACGTAAGCGTTCGATTGGTACCATTGTCAGCCGTATAGATAACGACGGTGTTCTCGCGGATGCCTAGTCGGTCCAAGGTATCGACAATCCTGCCAACGGTTTTGTCCGCATAGGCGATCATATCTCGGAAGTTCTTGAGACCCTTGTGCATCTTCTTCTCTTCGCTGGTCATCGGCTCGCTGTCCGGAGTTTCCGGAAACGGATTGTGAACGAGAATCATCGGATAATAAGCGAAAAACGGGCCGTCCTTATTTTCCTCTATGAAATCGATCAGGTAATTCGCAACGATATCCGGCCCGTAATCTTTCTCAGTCGTCTCGAGCAACTTGCCATCTTGGACGAGGCTGGGATTCCAATAGCGGTCCAAAGTCGTGCCAGGATAGTTCCACAGGCAGTAGTTTTCGAATCCGCAATCGGGAGCCAACGAACCATTCGGAGCGCCGTGCAATTGCCATTTGCCAGCCACCGCCGTCGCATAACCCGCATTCTTCAACATCGTACCGAAAGTCGTTTCGCTTTTATCAAGCGTTCCGAAATTCAAATAGTTTCGAATGCCATCGCGACCGGTCATAATCTTAACGCGACTAGAAGTGCAAACCGGCTCCGAATAGCAGTAGTTGAACTTCACCCCCGTTTCGGCGAGTTTATCGATCTGCGGCGAGCTGAAAAAATCGCTGTCGTAGCAGCTGTAGTTATCCACCGCCGAGTCATCCGCCATGATGAGGATGATGTTTTTCATTTCGGCAAACGAAACGCTTGAAGCCAAAAGCCCGCTTACCAGACCAAACACGAGACCGCGTAGCGCGGCAGGATTATTCACTGCATTGAACATAATCCAGTGAGCTCGATCTCGCAGCACGCCGCAAGACGTAAGTGCACAACCCCAGCCCAACCAAAAGGTAACGCCCAATCCCCGAGCGGCACAACCCAATAGGTAGCGGCCGATCTCCGAGCGGCCATATCAAACCCAGCCCATTGCAGAGGTGGCCGGTCGGAGATCGGCCGCTACCACTATACAAAACCTAATTCCGGCTGCGGCCGTTTTCGATCAAGCCTGTCAAACGCTTGGTGAGGCGCTTGGCGACCTTGATTTCCGTGGCGTAGAGATCGTTCTTCTCAGCAGGATCCTTTGACAGATCGAAGAGCTGATACTGCGGAACTTTAGTATTCGCCAAGAGCTTTTCGACCACTAGGTTCCGGGCGCTTTTCGAATCATGACGCTGCAGCTTCCACTTACCAACGCGTAGACCGTAGTTACCTCCCTTGCCATTGTCTTGCTGAACCAAATGGTTGCGGCCCTTAGCTCCAGGCTTACCGAGCAACGCGTCCATCACATCCAAGCTATCCAAGCAGGCGTCGTCATCGATCGACACCCCTGTCAGCGCCGCCAAACTACCGGCCAAATCAATCGTCGAAACGAGCTGCTTCGATACGCCAGGCTCTATCCGGCCTTTCCAGCGCGTAATAAACGGCGTACGCGTGCCTCCCTCGTAAACGCTGTATTTCCCACCCGAGTAAGGACCCGCAGCACGATGATCGCCAATGCGCTCGAGAGCCTCATCCGCATAACCATCATCCATAACGGGACCGTTATCCGAACAAAAGATAACCAAGGTATTATCCGCGATCTTCAAGCGATCGAGGGTCTTCATCAGTTCGCCGACGCACCAGTCGAGCTGGACGATCGAGTCCGCGCGATAGCCGAGATCGGTTGCTCCTTGAAAGCGCTCGTGCGGGATGCGCGGAACATGCAAATCGTGCGACGAGAAGAAGAGGAAAAACGGTTCGTCTTTATTCGCTTCGATCCACTTATTCGATTGGTTTACCCATTCGTCAGCCAAATCCTCATCGCGGAAGCGAGCCGCGTGGCCGCCCGTGTAAAAACCGATACGGCTGATTCCATTGTGAATCGTCGAATTGTGCCCGTGGGTCCAATCCATCTTCAGCGTGTCGCGATGCGTCAAACCCGTGATATGATCAGGCCTCGGTTTATTATTGCCTACCCAGAGCGGGTCCTTCGGATCGAGGTTGAGAACACGGTGATTTTCGACGTAAACCTGAGGGACTCGATCGTTAGTCGTCGGAAGCAAAAAGCTGTAGTCGAAACCAATTTCGCGAGGGCCTGGCTTCAATTCGCCATTCCAGTCAGGGCCATCCGGCCCACCAAGACCTAGATGCCATTTCCCGATTACCGCCGTACGGTATCCTGCTCCCTGCATCAACGAAGGCAACGTTTCGGTACCAGGCTGAATAAGTGCCGGGCTATTGGGAGGGGCTATCCCGGTGTTGGGTTTACGAAACGCGTAGGTCCCCGTCAGCATCGAATATCTCGTTGGCGTGCAAGTCGAAGCCGAGCAATAGCCACTCGTAAAACGTTGCCCTTCGGCCGCCAGCTGATCGATGTTTGGCGTCCGGAAAGACTTCGTTCCATAGGCGGAAATATCGCCATAACCGAGATCGTCTGCCATGATCACTATGACATTCGGCTTTTCGGCTTTCAGTCCAAAAGAAAAGCAAAGTAGTACTGCCACCCAGCGGAAAGCAAGCAAGGGCGATAGACCTCGGTGAAAGGATATGGATAAACGCATAGTTTGTTCAATTTGTAGGTTAACGAGAAACAGCTCGAACAAAGACACGTATTCGAGCGAATCGGTCCAGCCAAAAAAACGAAAATGGACCCCTCGGGAATTCGCCTCGGGATCCGGTTCCAGCACCCCAACTCCGCTCCCACCAGATCAGTGCACACTTTTCCAAGTAAACGCACCCAACGCCACACCCTCAACCACATTGCACTGCCAAACCTTAAACCTTGAAAGAATAGCCAAAAGGGTCGGTTCTTAAATCTTGATATCCATCAAATCATTTAACAATGGGTCGCGAATAGTGAGCACAGCAGTGGGCGTAGACGGATGTAAAGCCGGTTGGTTCTATTTTCGGATAGATCAGAAATCGGTCTCGTTTGGCGTGGCTTCCGACATTCACCAACTAACGAGTGCACTTCCCGTTGGCTCTCGTATTTTTATAGATATTCCGATTGGGTTAATCGACTCAAACTCCGAAGGAAGAGCGTGTGATGGGGACGCGCGAAAAGCGCTCGGCAGCCCTAGAGCTTCTTCTGTCTTTTCCGCCCCGGTTTTTTCAGTTCTCGAAGCAGCAAATTACGAGGAGGCCCAAAAGCTAAGCTTACGAGCGATCGGGAAAAAATTGAGCAGACAGGCATTCGCTATCACTCCGAAGATTCGCGAAGTGAATGATTACTTAATATCGAATCGCGATTCTGGATACTTAATTCGAGAGATCCATCCTGAGGTATGCTTCTGGAGCCTTAATGATCTGAAACCCACGAAGTATTCAAAAAAGAGGATAACGGGATTCGAGGAACGTTTGCAAGTGTTGGAAAAACACCTTCCAAACGCTCACGACCACGTTGACAGGGCTCTCAACAAATATCTGAGACGGGAAGTGGCACGGGATGACATCCTCGATGCATTGGTCGGCATGGTAGTCGCCAGCACACCTGAAGATAAATTGAAAACGATGCCGCCCGCCCCTCCGAAAGACTCCAGGGGCTTACCCATGGAAATCGTCTACACCTGAGAGACTCAAGCGATATGATACTTCATCAATACCGACACTAACACATGGGTGAGTAGACAAAGAGGGCTAGTACTTAAACTCTGAAAGCCATTATATCACATAATACGAAGATCATGGAGACAAAAGGGTCAGTGCTTGAATTTTGAGGGAATGACCGGCCTCCCGGCCCCTGCGCCATCATCTTTCAAGGCGTCCCGAGCTCTCTTCGAAAAAACTTACCCGATTTTGAACGCTTCGCTCCCCACTCCGTCTAGCTAAATCAGGACAAGTGGGTTTGTTCTTTTCTAGTTTGTAGTTTGTTTAAAGGGTCTCGCTTAGCGGGGCCCTTTTTGCGTCCCAGCTCAAAAGAGCGAAATGGGCTCAGACCGAGATGTTTTACATTTTCAGATGTTAAGACTTAAGAGCTAACCCGCTATGGATTCTGAAACCATTCGGAATTTTGCTAGGCGCAAAGAGGAAGGATTGATACTTTATGTACTCGTATCAAGACCAGGCTTGATTCGAGTTGGTAATTCCGCTGAATGCTGTTTTCCGATGGTGGGGGGTGTTTTTTATGCGCTGTCAGTTCTTGAGGTCTAGACCGACCTGACAACTCCCATGTCATCTTTGGAAAAATCACAGTACGAATTAAATTTATTAGACAAAAAGGTCTCAAAGTATGCTTTCACTTCTCATTTCAGCGCTAGTCGCTATCGCATTGGCTGGTGCCTTGACCCCTTCGCAGATAAGTACGGGGGCGACGGTCTTCTTTAGCATTACCGGATTTACTGGCACGTTTTTCCTGGTCGGATTCCTGGTTCGGAAAAAGATGTCCAAGGCCCAAGGCAAGCTCCAGGGAAGCATGCAAGCCGCTCAGGGGCGAATGAAGCGGAAGGTGCAGTTGTTCCAGAACAAACCCGGCGGAAATGTTAAGCAGATACAACGCCAGCTCGAAATGGATCAAAAGGTCATGTTTAAGGAGGGGCTAGAGCTCACCAAGGGACTCGAACCCTTCCGGAAGTGGTCCTTGCTCACGGGACGCCAGATTGCTACCCTGCGCATGCAGTTTCACTACCAGCTCAAGGAGTTCGACCAGGTTGACGAGATCCTTGCCACCTGCGGTTTCCTAAGGGGCCCAATGATGATGGACCCCACAGCGGCGGCCATGAGGATGGCGCGCTGTTATAAGAACGATGATTTGGCGGGCGCGAAAAAGGTCTTTAAGAGCCGGATTAGGTGGTCTCGGGGCGATCGCGGTACTTTGTTGTACGGCTTGATGTCGTGGATCTACGTTAAGGTTGACGAGCCTGCTGAAGCCCGTCGGATCTTGTTGAAGGCCAAAGAGGTCACTGGAGTCGGTACTTTCAGCCGAAACTGGGAGCACCTATCCAACGATCGTGTAAAGAGTTTCTCCAATGCAGGATTGGGGGATGAGTGGTACAGCCTCTATTTGGAGACACCGGCAGCGCCTAAGCAGCAGCGAATGCGCGGCAATGGACGCAATCCGCGTGGGTATTAGCTCGCTTCGTCCCAAAGCACGCTTTGCGAAACGCTCTAACGCAGGGGGACAAAAACGGGTTAGTGCTTGAATTCGAGGGAGCGACCCGCCTGGCTATCCCCGCGTCATCATCTTCTAACGAATCCCAAGCTCTCTTCAAAAAAACTTACCCGATTTTGAACGCCTCGCACCCTACCCCGTCTAGCATAAGCAGGACAAACGGGTTTGTCCTTTTCTAGTTTGTAGGTTGTTAAAAGGGTCTCGCTTAGCGGGGCCCTTTTTGCGTCCAAGCACGAGAGAACAGCCAAACGGGTTGGTGGGCGAGGCCCCACTCCTCCGTGGGGTTTAAAATCCCAAAAGCTCAATCAGCCCTGCCTTCGCATAGCGAGGATCCGTGCCGCACAGCGGATCCAGCGACAAAGGCGCGATGACAAAACACCTTTACCCGCTATTGCTCAATACGCGCTGTCAGAACCGGAATATCGAACTCAACTTTAGGGTCGTATCCATTTGCTTGCGGACGAATCCGGTCCTTTCATCAAGGTAGCTCTGGTTTAGAACGAGAAAAATACGCGCTCCGGGGCGGTACTCCCAGATCAACCGGCTATTAACCCCCAAGGAGTCGGAAACATTGTCGTACTGCACCACGTTAGACCAGGTGAAATCCGGAGTGAAATTGATCAATGCCGTCAAGGACGCGAGTTTGATATTAAAGTCTCCGGCAGGCAATTCAACGTCTTGATTGGAGTAACTCATCTCCGCCCCAAAATACTTGGACGGCAAGTAGGTTAATTCAGATGTATTCTCTCTTCGGGTACCGTCATAAAAATCGCCAAAGGAGTAATCGTGCTGGAATTGGAGTTTTCGTCTGGAAGACGTCTGGAACCCAATGATTCCACGGGTCCATGAATAATCCCCGACAGGAATGAAAACGTCATTTTCATCGCCAGCAACGTTGTAGATTCTGAAATCGCTGCCAGGAACATCGGCTGAATTCTCGATTTCGAGGAAAACTTCGTCGCCCGACTCGAACAGGAAATGGAAGGGCGTTATGAGGTGTTTGGAAGATTGCAGCTGGTTGGAAAGGTCCGTGATGTATTCTCCCTCATAGCTGTAATACGCCTGACGCAACCAATCTTTGGATTCGATAAAGGGTTTATAAGCCCATCTCGTATAATACCGGCGGACTCCCGTTCGCGGCGCGAAACCCATGGCCGGATTGAAATCGTCGTCCACGTGCATGAGCGCCACCTCGATATCGAATTCATCGGCCGGAAGAACGATGCTACTGCCGAATACCGGGGCCAAGCCATCCTGGAAATCCGGATGGTCCGATTCCGTAGCCACAGCGAAGGCGTTTACTACCAATCGGTAGTTATCGAGAAACTTGTTGGTCAGGTACTGAAAGTCCGTTCCCAAAAGCAAATTGTCGTAATCGGAATTGGGATCTCCATGAGTTACCAGCGCCCCAATGGTGGATTGATCGAGAATCTCGCGCGTTACACGCCCTACAAATGCGTTCTGGCTGTCCAGGTCTCCGTTGGCTTCGACAACGGCATCGATGATTCCGATATTGTAATTCCCGACCCGGCCGGAAAGTTTGGCCGCCCCTATTAGGGGTGCGACTTGCCCTTCGTTGCTCAATCCGATGCGGCGACTGAAATACGGAAGAATGACCGGCGACGCTCGGGTTCCCGTCCTTCGCCTGAATCGACCGCCCAGTCCTCCAAAATTGAATACACCGGTATCTTCGAGAAAAAACCGTCGCTTTTCCGGAAAGAACAGGGAGAAGCGCGTTAAATTGACCTGCCGGGCATCGGTCTCGGCAGCGGCGAAGTCGGTATTGTAGCTTAAGGAGGCACTCATTTTGGGGGTAATGCGGTAACGAAAGTCGCCACCCCACTCGAATTCAAAATCATCCGTTCCCCGACTTTTATCCTCCGATTGCTTTCCAAGAATATAAGGATTCAGCTCAAGACCCAAACCTTGTTTGAGACCGCTTAAGCCATTCAATTTTCCCGCCTCCGACATATAATAGCCGCGGATAGCGTTTCTCGGCGAAGACCAAATACCCCGTTGATCCGAACGCTTTATCCGTCGGCCAAGGTTGAGGCCCCATTGGGAACTCGCCGGATCGAAACTTAATGTCGTAAGAGGCAGGGCCACTTCCACCTGCCAACCGTAATCTGTTATTTGGGTTTTCGCTTTCCAGACGCCATCCCACCGATAATTGTAGTTCGCGTTGTTAGTGGAAATAGCGTCGTGCCGCGTACCGTTGGGGTTGACGAGAAAGGTGTAGCTGTTCCGCTGGTCGTTAAACGTGTCGAGGTTGATATTGACCGAGTCGTCATTCCACAGCTCGTCATCGCGGCGCATGTAGCGAGCTACTATTCGATCCGGTTCGGTATCCCAACACCAGATCGCTATGTACAAATAGTTCTCGTCGTATGCCACGCGAAAAAACGTCTCCTGGTCCATACGCGCATAGGAACTAGGCTGATATTGCAGCAAGGGTCCGGCCATCGGGGCGGTTTTCCACACGTCCTCATCGAGGTGGCCGTCAATTTTCGGTGGTTCGTCTAGCCGGACCGCAGTGATCTCCGGCCGGTAATCTCTATCCAATCGGTAAGCAGGTATCTCTTGTCGTTCCGGAATAGGAGACTCCCCTCCCGCGAGGGAGCAATCAGTTAACCAAAAGATAAACAGGATATATCGAAACGCTTGGGGCATAGGATTAGCCGGTACGTTCCGTTTATCGGAACGAGAGCTTCAAGGTTCTAGTCTAGGGTACCGTCTTTCAAGAGAGACCTACTAGCAATTCATTTTTCTTTGCAGGGGCGTTCCTCAAAAATCCATCCATCCCGAACCAAATTCAGGAGGGTGACAAAAAGGCCAGGGCTGAAACCTTCATGCAATGACCTACCTGGCGAAACCCCAAAACTGCATGGCCTCGTTTTCCGCGACCATCTTGAGATAGCAGCGGCGTACGATCGCTTAGGAATTGCCTGCTTGTAGTGAGGTGGCCCCTACGCTCTTGAACTTAGCGACATGAAAGGTGACGGAGGTATGACGCAAGACGTCATGGGCGAGTAGAAAACGCCTTGCGAATTGCGGTATTCCTTGAGTTGCAATCGGGGAGTTCCAAGGGGAAATGGTGGCCGAGTTTGGAAAATCTCAGAAAAACATTGCTCGGCATGTCTAAACCCAAGGGAATCTGCGTTATAACCTTTAACCAGTTACCATCCCAAAAATGAAGTATATCCTATTCCGAACATCACCTCTAGCGCTCCTTGCGCTTTTCACCTTAGCAAACAGTTCTATGGCCCAAGATAAGCCCAAACCCAACCCACGCGAACACTACGAGCTTCGCGTGTATACCGTCGATTCCGCGGCCCAGCAGCAGCGTATCGCCAATTACTGGGCGGAGGCCGCCATCCCTGCCTTGAATCGCCAGGGAATAAAGAACATCGGTCTTTTCCAGGAAACCAAGCCGCAGGAAGGCGAGCAGTTCGGTCAAGTAATTGTGCTGGTGCCCTACAAGACCATCGGTCAATTCGCGAGTTCCGTGTCGAAGCTCAACGCGGACAAGGAATACAAAAAGGTGGGCGCCGACTACCTCAACGCGACGAAGGATGATCCCGCCTACCGTCGGATTGAGAGCCACTTGCTCCGGGCGATGCGGGTCAAACCGCAACTAACCGTTCCCGATACCGGAAAGAAGCGGATTTTCGAGATGCGCGAATACGAGGGACATAGCGAAGCGGGCAGCGCCAACAAGATCGCCATGTTCAATCAGATCGAAGCCGATATATTCGCCGAGTCCGGGCTGGAGGCGATATTCTATTCGGAAACGCTTATAGGGGGAAAGCGCCCGAGCCTTCGCTATATGGTTACTTTCGATGACGAAGCCGATCAGGCCAAGGATTGGCAATCCTTCCGCGATAATCCGCGCTGGAACAAAGCTAAAACCAATCCAAAGTGGAGCAAGGGGGGAGTGTCCGGACGGACGACCAACTATCTAAAGCCGCTTAAAGGCTCCCAGCTCTAGCGTGAGCCTAGCGACTAATCCCTAAGAATTCGAGAACCGCTGGACGAATATCCGTAGGTCTTTTTTGGAAGACTAAAGGTAGCGGCCGATCTCCGAGCGGCCATTCTTTTGGAGGGGTATGGCCGCTCGGAGAGCGGCCGCT
>Ga0315326_10000837_pt1 | contig 15406 bp, 10 predicted proteins | sample M180m32315metaG_FD_203457 | JGI IMG/M metagenome (GOLD analysis project Ga0315326, IMG submission 203457) | Ammonia-oxidizing marine archaeal communities from Monterey Bay, California, United States - M1 80m 32315 | ecosystem: Environmental > Aquatic > Marine > Coastal | place: USA: California... | reverse complement strand
GAAATTCCGAAGATTGCGGCCAACCGGTTGTTGCTGCGCCGTGCCGTCGCGCGCGGCATCTATTGGGATCATGACCGGGATGGTGAAATGGTAGCGCGGTGTACTGAAAAACTGATCGCATTGTGCCTCGACGGCGCCATCAAACCCGTGGTGAGTGACGGCTACGGATTTGACGACCTGCCGCGCGCGCTCGAAGATCTGCGCGCCGGCGGTACCGTCGGCAAGCTGGTCCTCAATATTCAGGAAAGGCCCGCGTCATGACGACTTCCTCTGCCGGCGGTGACCGGTTACTCGATGGCGTGCGCGTGCTCGATCTGTCGCGGGTGATGTCGGGGCCGTTCTGCACCGCGATGCTTGCCGATCTCGGCGCCGAGGTGATCAAGATCGAAATGCCTGGCGGGGGAGACGACAGCCGCCATTTCGGACCGTTCAAGGAAGACGAGAGCGCCTATTTCATGCTGCTGAACCGCGGCAAGAAAAGCATGACGCTGGACCTGAAATCCGAGCGCGGCCGAGAAATCCTTATGGCCATGGTCGCGTCCTGCGACGTGGTGATCGAAAACTTCCGCCCCGGTGTCGCAAAGCGCCTGGGCCTGGATTACGACTCGCTAGCGCCGCAGCACCCCGGCCTGATCTATGCGAGTATTTCCGGCTTTGGCCAGGAAGGCCCGCTAGCTGATCGCCCGGCCTACGACCTGATCGTCCAGGCGATGAGCGGCCTGATGAACGTCACCGGCCAGCGCGACGGGCCGCCGACGGCGATTGGAGAATCCGTCATCGATGTGTGCACCGGCATGTTCGCCGCCTGGGGGATATCGACGGCGCTGTTTGACCGCGAACGCACCGGCAAAGGCCGCAATCTGGATATCGCCATGCTCGATTCCATGTTTTCAATGATGCTGACGGTCCTCAGTATGCAGCTCTACACCGACCGTCCGCCTACCCGTGTCGGGAGCCGTCATCCGGTGACCTATCCGGTCGACGTATTCGAGGCGAAGGACGGCCATATCGTGATGGTCGTCACCACCGACCGCGGTTTCGCGGCTTTGTGCAAGGCGATCGGTAAGCCGGAACTTGGCGACGATGACCGGTTTCGCACAAACGCCGACCGCAATGCGCACGAGGCCGAACTGAAGGCGACCATTGAAGCGTGGACTTCAGTTCACACCGCGGACGATGCCGTGGCGGCGCTGGCAGAAGCCGGTATTCCCGCCTCACCGGTGCTGTCTGTCGGCGACGTGGTGGAAAGCGATCACATCGCGCACCGTGAAATGACGTCGGTGGTCGAACACCCGACGCTGGGCGACGTCCCGCTGGTCCATCAGCCGGTCCGTTTTTCCGGCGCAGACCGAACGATCCAGCGCCCGCCGCCGCTGCTTGGCGAACACACGCGCGAGCTTCTGGCATCGGTGCTTGGCCTCGATGAAAAGCAGATAGAAGCGCTTTCCGAACAGAACGTGATTTAGACAACGAAAACCAATCCGGAAGAGATCCCATGAATGACCGCATAAGAAAAAATTCCAGCGAAATTCGCAGCCCCATCGGGACCGAACTCACCGCAAAAAGCTGGGCGACCGAAGCGCCGATGCGCATGCTGATGAACAATCTGGACCCCGATGTGGCAGAACGCCCGGAAGAACTCGTGGTCTATGGCGGGATCGGCCGGGCAGCGCGCAACTGGGAATGCTTCGACCAGATCGTCTCGCAGTTGACGACGCTCAATGAAGATGAAACCCTTCTGGTGCAAAGCGGTAAGCCCGTCGGCGTGTTCCGCACCCATGCCGATGCGCCGCGGGTGCTGATTGCGAATTCGAATATCGTGGCCAACTGGGCGACGCTCGATCATTTCTCGGAACTCGATCGCGCCGGGCTGATGATGTACGGCCAGATGACCGCGGGATCGTGGATCTATATCGGCAGCCAGGGCATCGTTCAGGGGACGTACGAGACGTTCTGCGAAGTCGGCCGCCGTCATTTCGACGGTGATCTCGAGGGCAAATGGATCCTGACCGGCGGCCTCGGCGGCATGGGCGGCGCGCAACCGCTGGCGGCGACGATGGCGGGCGCCAGCATGATTGCGGTCGAATGCCAGCCCAGCCGCATCGAATACCGCATGCGGACGGGCTATCTCGACACCAAGGCCGACACGCTTGATGAAGCGCTCGAAATCGTCGAGCGGTCGCACAAGGAAGGCAAACCGGTCTCGGTCGGCCTGCTTGGAAATGCGGCCGAAATTTACCCCGAAATTCTGGAACGCGGGATCAAGCCCGATGTCGTGACCGACCAGACGTCCGCGCATGACCCGGTAAACGGCTATCTGCCCGTCGGCTGGACGGTCGAGGAATGGGTCGACCGGCGCGAACGCGACCCGAAGGCGGTCGAAGAGGCGTCCAAGCAGTCCATGGCCGTGCAGGTAAAGGCGATGCTCGCGTTTCACCGGGCAGGTATTCCTGTGCTCGATTACGGCAACAACCTGCGCCAGATGGCAAAGGATGTCGGGGTCGAGGATGCGTTCGACTATCCTGGGTTCGTGCAGGCCTATGTGCGGCCGCTGTTCTGCGAAGGCAAAGGGCCTTTCCGCTGGGCGGCGCTGTCCGGCGATCCGGAAGATATTTACCGCACCGATGAAAAGGTGAAGGAACTGATCCCCGACGATCCACAGCTTCACAACTGGCTCGACCTCGCGCGGGAACGCATCAAGTTCCAGGGTCTGCCGGCGCGGATCTGCTGGCTCGGTCTCGGGCAGCGCCATCGCATGGGTCTCGCTTTCAATGAGATGGTGCGAACTGGCGAAGTATCCGCACCCATCGTGATCGGGCGCGATCATATGGATTCCGGCTCGGTCGCCAGTCCGAACCGCGAAACCGAGGGCATGATCGACGGCTCCGATGCGGTTGCCGACTGGCCGCTGCTCAATGCATTGCTGAATACCGCCAGCGGGGCGACGTGGGTATCGATCCATCACGGCGGAGGTGTCGGGATCGGATATTCACAGCATTCCGGTGTGGTTGCACTGGCCGATGGCACCGACGACGCCGCGCGCCGGTTGGAGCGTGTGCTGTGGAACGATCCGGCGACGGGCGTTATGCGGCATGCCGATGCGGGTTACGATATCGCCATCGAAAGTGCGCGCAAGAACGATCTGAACCTGCCGATGATCGGCAAATAATTCCCGGATTTCAAAGAATGGGGCACCGGTGATGAGCAACTGGAAGCAGACCTATCGCGGTGTGGTGTTTCCCTGGCACTGCGACCAGTTCGGCCACATGAACGTGCGCTGGTATGGCGGCTTTTTCGACGATGCTTCTTTCCAGATATGGGCTCTGTTGGGTCACGGCATGAAGCGCATGGAAGAAGACGGCTTTCATACGGTGATCGCGCGCAGCACGATTGAATACAAACGCGAAATCGGGCCGGGCGATCTGTTTGCCATTGAAACCGGTTTCATCAAGTGCGGCACCAAAAGCTGCACCCACGTGCAGCGCATGATCAACGCCGATACTGACGTGCTGCATGCGACCCAGGAAACGGTCGAGGTGTTTTTCGATGCCGCGACACGTGGGGCAATCGCGATCCCCGACGATATCCGCCCGTTGATCGAAGGCAATCTGGTGTCGCGCGATGAACTTGAGGCGCCGGGGGCAATGTCTTGACCGGCCCCATCGATTTCTATTTCGACTTCATTTCTCCATACGGCTATCTGGCATCGACCCAGATCGAGAAGATTGCCGCGAAACACGGCCGTGACGTTGTCTGGCATCCGTTCCTGCTCGGTGTGACGGTGATGAACGTGATGGGGCTGAAGCCGATCATGGAGACACCGCTCAAATCCGATTACGCGCTGATCGACCGGCCGCGGATGGCGAAACTTTTCGGGGTGCCACTGGTTATCCCGGATTTGGACGGGGTCAATTCGCTTGCCGCATCGCGCGCCTATTACTGGCTCGCCGAACAGGATGCGCAATTGGCGAAGGATTTTGCGAAACGTATCTTTCACCGGCTTTGGGTGGACGGTGAGGGTATCACTGATGCCGATACGGTGATTACCGAAGCGGCTGCGGTTGGTGTTAAGAGTGATTCCCTGCGGGCCGGGTTACAGCAAGACCGAACCAAAGCTCTGCTGCGCGATGCCGTCGACCGCGCCGTTGCGCGCAAGGTCTTCGGCGCACCGTTCTTCATTGTCGATGAAGAGCCGATCTGGGGTATCGACCGGCTGTGGATGCTTGATCACTGGCTCCGGCACGGCAGCTGGGACCAGACATAACTATGCCAGCGGCGTAAGCGTCTCGGCCTGCGCCATATCCCGTAATTCGGTCTTGCGGATTTTACCGCTCGCGGTCAGCGGGAAAACCTCGACGCGGTAAAACCGCGCGGGCACTTTGAATTTCGCAATCCGGCCATCGCAATAAGCCCGTAATTCGTCCGCCGTCGTATCCGCGGCCGGTGCGATTGCAGCGCCGACGATTTCGCCGTAATAATGATCGGGTACAGCGAAAACCGCGATATCCGACACCGCGGGGTGGGCACGCAGCATGTTTTCGATTTCGACCGGGTAAATGTTCTCGCCGCCGCGGATGATCATGTCCCGCAGCCGCCCACCCGCGACCACAATGTTGCCCTCTGGCGTCAGGTACCCCAGGTCGCCCGTCCTCATCCAGCCGTCTGCAGCGATGGTTTCAGCGGTGGCATCGGCATTGCCGTAATAGCCGCGCATCACCATGGGGCCGTGGGTTTCGATTTGCCCGATTTCGCCGGCAGCCAGTTCAGTTCCGGTTTCAGGATCGGTGATCCGGACGTCAGCACCGGGCAGAGGGGGTCCGCACGTGTCGAACCGTTCAGGGGCGGCGCAATTGGCGAGGCTGATCAGTGTGCTGGCTTCTGTCTGGCCGTAAACCTGAACCACCCCCGGCAGAGGGAATTGCTCGGCGCAGCGGCGCAGCAGGTCGGGGTCGGTATCGGCGCCGCCACAGGTGCCGGCGCGCAGGGTCGACAGGTCGTAGTCGTTGCGTTCCGGGTGTTCCAGCATGGCGATATGCGATGTCGGCACGCCCGACAGCATGGTGCATTTTTCGCCCTGGACGATCTCGAACATTTCGGTTGGCGCGAAGGACGGCACACCGACATAGCAGGAACCGCGCTGGACCGTGCCGAGGACGCACATGATGCAGCCGGCGCAGTGAAACAGCGGTATGATCGATGTCCAGCGGTCGTCTGCGGTGACGTTGAGCCGTCCTGAAATGCCCCAGGCGTTCGCCAGCATCCCCGCATGGGTCAGAAGTGCGCCCTTCGGGAAACCGGTGGTGCCCGACGTGTATTGAAGCGACGCCACGGCGTCGGGGGAGACGTCCGGTAATATTATTTCACTGACAGACCCGGCAGCGATCAGCGCGTCATACGATTCCGTATTCTCATGCTCCCCATCAAAGACAATGAGGGTCTGCATCTCGGGAACTTCCGAACGCAGGTCTTCGGCCGTTTCGAGATAGCGGTTGTTGCGGAAGGAAGCCGATAAAAACAGCGCTTTGGCGTGCGACTGCGTCAAGGCATAGCTCAGATCGTCGCGTTGGTAATAGGTGTTGAGCGGCACCATCACGCCGCCCATCATTGCAATACCAAGTTGGGCGACGGGCCATTCGATCCTGCTTTCAGCCAGAATCGCGATATGGTCGCCCGGGTTGAGCCCGAGGTCGAGCAGGGCCCGCGCCAGCGCGCTTGCGCGGTCATGCCATTCGCTGAATGTCATGCGGGCGTTGCTTTGCGGAAATACCATGGCTTCTGCATCGGGGCGGCTCGTGGCATGGCTCGCGAGTGCTTCGCCCGGGGTTCGAAAGGGGGTCAGGGCCTCCACGTTGCTCATGCCGCCAGACCCGGCGCGGTGAGCTGGGCGGCGAAATCGATGGCAGCACCATCGTGCACTAGCGTGTGCAGCGGATTGTACCCCGCCCAATAGGCAAGCTCGGCGGGTTGTTCGATATTCCAGATGGCAAGGTCCGCGCGCTTGCCGACTTCGAGCGTGCCGCGGTCAGCCTGCAGGCCCAGCGCTCGGGCGGCATTCCGAGTGGCACCGGCAAGCGCTTCTTCCGGGGTCATGCGGAACAGCGTGCAGCTCATATTCAGCATCAGCAGAAGCGACGGGATCGGTGATGAACCCGGATTGAAATCCGATGCTATGGCGATGGGCACGTTATGTTTGCGGAACAGATCGACCGGCGGCATCTGCGTTTCGCGTAGAATGTAATAGGCGCCGGGCAACAGAACTGCGACGGTGCCGGATGCCGCCATGGCGCGGATGCCGTCCTCGGACACGAATTCTAGGTGATCCGCCGATAGCGCGCCGAATTTCGCGGCCAGTGCCGCGCCCCCTTGGTCGGATAATTGTTCGGCATGCAGTTTGACCGGCAGATTATGGGCCCGGGCCGCTTCGAAGACGGCTTCGGTTTCAGCGGTCGTGAAGCCGATGGATTCACAGAATGCGTCGACCGCATCGGCGGTGCCGCTTTTGGCGACCGCGGGCAGCATCTCTTCGATCACCAGATCGATATAGTCTTTTTGCTTCCCGCCGTATTCGGGCGGCAGCGCATGCGCGCCGAGGAACGTGGTCTGGACGCCGACGGGGAGCTTCTGTCCCAGTGTGCGTGCGGCCGCGAGCTGTTTCATCTCCGCCGCGGTTTCCAGCCCGTAGCCGGATTTGATTTCGACGGTGGTTACCCCCTCGCGGACGAGGTTGGACAGCCGCGGCAGTCCGGCGGTCACGAGTTGATCCTCGCTGGCCTCACGGGTCGCCGACATGGTCGACACGATGCCGCCGCCAGCGCGCGCGATTTCCTCGTAACTGACGCCCTGCAGGCGCTTTTCGAATTCGCCGGCGCGGCTGCCGCCAAAGACAAGATGGGTATGACAGTCGACCAGCCCAGGAGTGATCCACATGCCGGCCAGATCGATGACATCATCCGCCAGCGTTTCGGGTTTCCCCGGAAGGTCCGCCATCGGCCCGATCCACACGATCCGGTCGCCGCGTGTCGCAATTGCAGCGTCTGCGATGGTGCCATAGGGCGCCGCGCCGGCGGTCATTGTGGCCAGGTTCGCGTTGATCCAGACGGTATCCCAGTCAGCCATCGGTCATATCCCTTTTCAGTCTCGGTTCTTGTTCGTCATTGCTTGTTTCAGCCTTTTAGTATATACCTGTATATACAGATTATGAAGACTATATCAGCCAAAACGAGGGCATAATCAGCCAAAACGAGGGCATATTAATGACAACCCCCCAGCGGAAAGACAATTCCCGTGAAATCCATGCGCCGACCGGCACAGAGCTCAATGCGCTGAGCTGGCAGACCGAAGCGCCGCTTCGCATGATGATGAACAACCTCGACCCTGCGGTTGCCGAGAAACCCGAAGAGCTGATCGTGTATGGCGGCATCGGCCGCGCGGCGCGGGACTGGGAAAGCTTCGACCGGATCTGCGCGACCCTGAAGCGGCTGCGCGACAACCAGACTCTGCTGGTGCAGTCCGGCAAACCGGTCGGCGTGTTCGAAACCCACCCCGGCGCGCCCCGTGTGCTGATGGCGAATTCGAATCTGGTCGGCAAGTGGTCGAACTGGAAGCATTTCAACGAGCTCGATGCCGTCAATCTTATGATGTACGGCCAGATGACGGCGGGTTCATGGATCTATATCGGTAGCCAGGGAATCGTGCAGGGCACTTATGAGACCTTCGTCGAAGCGGGCCGCCAGCACTATGGCGGCGACCTCAGCGGCCGGTGGATTCTGACCGCCGGATTGGGCGGTATGGGCGGCGCGCAGCCGCTTGCCGCCACGATGGCGGGTGCATCGATGCTCGCCGTTGAATGTCAGCCGTCGCGAATTGAAAAACGCCTGGAGACTGGCTATCTCGACCGGATGAGTACCGATCTCGACGAGGTGCTCGGGATGATCGAAGACGCCTGCGCCGCGAAGGAGGCGATTTCTGTCGGTCTTCTCGGCAATGCCGCCGAAATTTTCCCTGAACTGATCCGCCGCGATATCCGCCCCGACATGGTGACCGACCAGACATCTGCGCATGACCCGTCGAACGGATATCTGCCTGCGGGCTGGACGCTGGATGAATGGGACAAGAAGCGCGAATCCGATCCTGAAAGCGTCGCCAAGGCGGCGATGGAAACCATGGTGGTTCATGTCGAGGCGATGCTCGAGTTCCACCGCCGCGGTATTCCCACGGTCGATTACGGCAACAACATCCGCCAGATGGCGCTTGAGATGGGCCTGGAAAACGCTTTCGACTTTCCGGGTTTCGTGCCGGCCTATATTCGCCCGCTGTTCTGTCGTGGCAAGGGACCGTTTCGCTGGGTAGCACTGTCCGGCGACCCGGAAGATATCTACCGCACCGATGCCAAGATGAAGGAGCTGTTTCCGGACGACCATCATCTGTGTAACTGGCTCGACATGGCGCAGGAAAAAATCCAATTCCAGGGCCTGCCGTCGCGGATCTGCTGGCTCGGGATGGGCGACCGTGCGAAAGCCGGTCTGGCCTTCAACGAACTTGTCGCCAGCGGCGAGGTGAAGGCGCCGATTGTCATCGGGCGCGATCATCTCGATTCCGGCTCGGTCGCCAGTCCGAACCGCGAAACCGAAGCGATGCAGGACGGATCGGACGCAGTGGCCGACTGGCCGCTGCTTAATGCACTTCTCAACACGGCGAGCGGGGCGACCTGGGTCAGTATCCACAATGGCGGCGGGGTCGGGATCGGGTATTCGCAACATGCCGGTATGGTGATCGTGGCGGACGGCACGGAGGAAGCCGCGGGCCGACTCGGACGGGTGCTGACAAACGATCCCGCGTCTGGTGTGATGCGGCATGCAGATGCCGGATACGATATCGCGATCGATTGCGCACACGAACATCACCTTGACCTGCCGATGATAGATTGATGCTGCCTCTGATCGACATACAGACGGGGACGACGCCGCTGATCGTCAACGTGCCCCATGACGGGCGCGAAGTTCCGGCCGACATCAATGCGCGGATGACGCCAGAGGCGCTGGCGCTGCCGGATACCGACTGGCATATCCGCGATCTGTATGACTTTGCCGTCGATCTTGGCGCTACTGTCACGTCGGCGCGATGTTCGCGCTACGTCGTCGATCTCAATCGCGATCCGAGCGGCAAATCTCTCTACCCCGGTGCGGATACGACAGAGGTCTGTCCGACGTCGACGTTCCACCAGGAGCCGCTCTACCGTGACGGCATGGATCCGGATGCTGCCGAGGTCGACCGCCGGCTCGACCGCTACTGGCATCCCTATCACGCCGAACTTGCCCGGGTGATTGCCGAAACCCGTGAACGCTTCGGCGCCGTGTTGCTGTTCGACGCTCATTCCATCGGGTCCGTTCTGCCGCGGTTTTTCGAAGGCCGTCTGCCCGATTTCAATGTCGGCACCGCCGAGGGCGCGAGCGCGGATGACGATCTGACGAACCGGATGTTCAATGTTCTCGATAACGCGCCCGGCTATACCGCGGTGCTAAACGGCCGCTTCAAGGGCGGCTATATCACCCGGCATTACGGCGACCCCGCGAACAATATTCATGCCGTCCAGCTTGAGATGGGCCAGATCGGCTATATGGACGAAGACCCCCCGTTCCGGTTCCGCCCAGATCGCGCCGATGCCGTGCGTCCGGTCCTCACGGAGATGCTGCAGACCGGTCTGGACTGGATCAACAGCCGAACCGGCGCTTAGGGTGACAGCTTATCGTTTTGATCACGTGCGCGGCGTCGACGGGTGGGTATCGCCCGGTTTTATTTCGGTCGATGCAGATGGCGCAATCACCGGGATATCCGCAACCGCGCCGGACCGCACGGTCGAAAGCATCAGCGGGATCGCCGTACCAGGATTGGCGAACCTGCATTCGCACGCCTTTCAGCGCGCCATGGCCGGGCTCAGCGAATTCCGGACCGATACCGCCCAGGACAGCTTCTGGACGTGGCGCGACCTCATGTACCGGTTTGTCGGCAAACTTACGCCCGACGACCTGGAAGCAATTGCGGCGCAGCTTTACGTGGAAATGCTGAAATCCGGCTATACGGCGGTCGGCGAATTTCAGTATCTGCATCACGACCGCGACGGATCCGCGTTTGGTAATCCCGCGGAAATGACATTGCGGACACTGGCAGCTACCCGGGAAACCGGCATCGGGGCAACGTTTTTACCGGTGCTCTATCAGTCCAGCGGGTTTGGCGGCCAACCGCCGGGCGATGCACAGCGGCGCTTCATAAACGATACCGACGGTTTCCTGAATATATATGAGACCGTTGCTGCGGAGACCGCCGGACTGCTGGACCTGCACACAGGTGTCGCGCCGCACAGCCTGCGTGCTACCGGTGAAGAATCGATACGCTCGGTGATCGACGCTATCCATCCGGCGGCGCCGATCCACATCCATATCGCCGAGCAGGAAAAAGAGGTCGCGGATTGTCAGGCATGGTCGGGCATGCGCCCGGTCGAACTGCTCTTCGACCACCTGCCGGTCAATGGCCGCTGGTGTCTGATTCATGCGACGCATATGACGGAAAGCGAATCCCGTAACGCCGCGACGTCCGGCGCGATTGTCGGGCTCTGTCCGACGACCGAGGCAAATCTGGGAGACGGTCTTTTCGACCTTCCGATGTGGCTCGCCGCCGGCGGTGGCCTGGGTATCGGGTCGGACAGCCATATTTCGGTAAGCCCGGTCGAAGAACTCCGATGGCTGGAATACGGCCAGCGTCTGCGTGACCGCGGCCGTAATATCGCCGGTGACGCAGGTGTTCCCACAGGAAGCAGGTTGTTCGACCTTGCTGTATCCGGTGGCGCACGGGCGCTCGGGCGGGCCGGGCCGGCGGGTGAATCCGGGCTGTCTGCCGGGGTGCGGGCCGATATCGTTGTTCTCGATGCCGACGCGGCGATCTTTGCCGGCCAGTCGAACGAGACGCTTCTGGAAAGCTGGATCTTTTCCGGAAACGTGCCCGTGGTGAAGGATGTGTTTGTCGGCGGGAAACGTGTTGTCGCGGATGGTCATCATCCTGCCGAAGAAGAAATTGCAGCGCGGTATCGAAAGGTTCTGTCCGTGTTGCTGGGTACCTGATGGCAGGAAGCAATCCAATGCGAAATGACAGGCCGATGCCGGTATACGAGAGGATCAAATCGGATGTCCTCGACAATATCGACCGCGGGCTGTGGCGGCCCGGAGACCGGATCCCGTCGGAAAACGAATTGGTCAAGCAGTTCGGTGTCAGCCGCATGACCGTCAACCGCGCGATGCGGGAGCTGTCCGATGCCGGCCGGCTGCTGCGGATTCCCGGTACCGGAACGTTTGTCGCGCGGCCGGACACCGATTCAAGTCTGCTCGATATCCAGAGCGTCGATGAATATATCACGGGCCGTGGCGGCCGCCATCGCTCGGAGCTGGTCTGCCTGGAACGGGTGACGGCCGACGAGACGACGGCGCCCTATCTGGAGCTGAACGTCGGCGACGACCTGTTTCACATCGTGATCCTGCATTTCGACGGCGACGTACCGTTCCAGTTCGAAGACCGATACGTCAATGTCGGGCTGGTGCCGGGCTTCATGGATCAGGATTTCAGCGCCGTCACGCCAAGCCGCTATCTCGTTGACCAGGTCTCGGTGACCGAGATCGAACATACCATTGAAGCGGTGCTGCCGAGCAGCGACGAAGCGCGCGATCTCTGCATCGCGGAGGATGAACCGTGCCTCGTTCTGCGTCGGCGTACGTGGTGGAACAGCATGGTTGTCACCAGCGTCCGGATGGTCAGTCCCGGATGCCTGTTCAGTCTCGGTGGGCGTTTCAAACCGTTCACCCGGCGCTGATTTTTTGTGGCACATAGGTGCCTGACCCTAGCTGGTAGCCAAGAACGCCCTACAAAAGTATAATAGTGGGCTGTTTCGAGACTGGTTCGCATCACACTGACGACGTTGAATGACTGTCTGTCAGACGGATTCTTGTCAGACCTCCATGAATATGCGATTGACGCACCCGTTTCCGGGAGCGCCCATCCTCGGAACAAATCCTGAAAATTCAGGCAGATACACGAGAATGAGAAGAGAAGCCGACCATGGCAGATAAGAAACGAGATATGCTGAACTCCGAAGACACCGCCGGGGTCGGCGCGGGGAAACCCGTGCTGTATGACGGGATTCGACAACCGCAGGGTCTGTATAACCCCGCGAACGAGCATGACGCCTGCGGTATTGGCATGATCTGCTCCATTCGGAACGAAGCGAGCCGGAAAATTGTCGAGGACGGCCTCAAAATACTCTGCAACCTGGAACATCGCGGCGCGGTCGGCGCCGATCCCAAGGCGGGCGACGGCGCCGGGATTCTGATCCAGTTGCCCCATGAATTCTTTGCCGCCGAGACGAAGACACTCGGATTCGAGTTGCCAGCGCCCAATCACTACGGTGTCGCGCACCTGTTTATGCCGCAGGATGACGGACAGCGGACAGCGATTGAAGCCGCCTATGCGATGGCCGCCGATATGGAAGGGCTCAGCATTATCGGCTGGCGGGACGTTCCGGTGGATTCGTCCATTTTGGGCGAAAGCGTCAAACCCACCGAACCGGTTCAGCGTCAGGTCTTTATCGCCCGCGGCGACGGCATCGCGGATGACGACACGTTTGAGCGGAAACTTTATGTCACCCGCAAGATCGCGTCAGGTCATGTGCGCCAAAATCATCCTGAGACGGTGGGCTATTATACAGTCTCATGTTCGTCCCGGACGATTGTCTATAAAGGACTTGTTCTGGCCGACGGCGTGGCGAAATATTACAAGGATTTGCAGGACGAACGCGTGGTGTCCGCATTGGCGCTGGTCCATCAGCGCTTTTCGACAAACACATTTCCGTCCTGGCCGCTCGCGCATCCCTATCGGATGATCTGCCATAACGGCGAGATCAACACGCTTCGTGGAAATTCAAACTGGATGGCGGCGCGTCAGGCGACCATGTCTTCGCCCACATTCGGCGACGATATGGAAAAACTGTGGCCGATTTCGGTCGAAGGGCAGTCGGATTCAGCCTGTTTCGACAACGCGCTGGAACTGCTGTACCAGGGCGGGTATTCGCTCTCGCATGCGATGATGATGCTGATCCCGGAAGCCTGGGCCGGCAATCCGCTGATGGATGAAACTCTGCGGGCGTTTTACGAATATAACGCGGCATTGATGGAGCCGTGGGACGGCCCCGCGGCCATCGCCTTTACCGATGGCAAGGTCATCGGCGCGACGCTCGATCGGAACGGTCTGCGGCCCGCGCGGTATATCGAAACTAAAGACGGGTATGTGCTGCTGGCGTCCGAAATGGGCGTGCTCGATATCCCCGAAGAAAACATCGTCCGCAAATGGCGGCTGCAGCCCGGCAAGATGCTGCTGATCGACCTGGAGCAGGGCAAAATTATCTCGGATGAAGATCTGAAGAATGAACTTTCCAGCAGTCATCCCTACAAAGAGTGGCTGGCCCATACGCAGATTCAGCTCCGCGACCTGCCGGATACCGGCCGGGCACCGACGATATCCGCGATCCCGCTGCTCAAGCGCCAACAGGCATTCGGATATTCGGACGAGGACATAAAATTTCTTATGTCGCCGATGGCGCAGACCGGACAGGAAGCGACCGGTGCGATGGGGACCGACACACCGCTCTCGGCGCTGTCTTCCAGGTCGAAGCCGCTGGCGTCGTATTTCAAACAGCTCTTTGCCCAGGTCACCAACCCGCCGATCGATCCGATCCGCGAAGAGATCGTGATGTCCTTGGTGTCGTTTATCGGGCCGCGACCGAACCTCCTGGATATTGAGGGCACATCGAGCCTTAAGCGTCTCGAAGTGCGCCAACCGATCATTTCCAACGAAGGGCTGGAAAAAATCCGGGCGATTGGCGATATCGCCGACAATCAGTTCATGACGATGACGCTGGATATTACGTACAACGTGCAACGCGGCGCGGAATACATGAACGAAGCGATCGAAAACCTGTGTGTCCGCGCGGAAGAAAGCGTCGCGCAGGGCTATAACATCATCATTCTGTCAGACCGGCTTTTGGCGGCAGACCGGGTTGCGATCCCGTCGCTGCTTGCCACGTCTGCCGTTCATCATCACCTGATCCGCAAGGGCCTGCGCACCTCTGTCGGGCTTGTGGTCGAAACGGGTGAGGCGCGTGAGGTGCATCATTTCGCAACGCTCGCTGGATTTGGCGCCGAGGCCATCAACCCTTGGCTTGCCTTTGAGACGCTTGCGGATCTCAGCGAGAAAATTGACGGCGAGCTTAGTGCCGATGAAATCAACAAGCGCTATATCAAAGCAATCGATAAAGGGCTGCTAAAGGTGATGTCCAAGATGGGTATTTCGACCTATCAATCCTATTGCGGCGCGCAGATATTCGACGCCGTGGGGCTCAAAACGTCCTTCGTCGAGAAATATTTCACTGGTACGCACACCGCCGTCGAAGGGGTCGGGCTGGAAGAGGTCGCGGCCGAGACGCTGCTGCGCCATTCGGATGCATTCGGCAATAACCCGATTTACCAGACGGCACTGGATGTCGGCGGTGAATACGCCTTTCGTATCCGGGGTGAAAAACACTCCTGGTCGCCTGAGACGGTTGTTGATCTGCAGCACGCTGTGCGCGGCAATCTGCCGGAAAAATATCGCTCCTATGCCGAGGCGATCAACAAGCAGGACGAACAGCTGATGACGCTGCGCGGACTGTTTCGCCTCAAACCGGCGGGTGAAACAGGGCGCACGGCCATTCCGCTGGATGAGGTCGAACCCGCGACAGATATCGTCAAACGCTTTGCCACCGGGGCAATGTCCTTCGGTTCCATCAGCCGCGAAGCTCATACCAATCTGGCGATTGCCATGAACCGTATCGGCGGCAAGTCGAATACCGGTGAAGGCGGGGAAGAAGCCGACCGGTTCGTGCTGATGGAAAATGGCGATTCCATGCGGTCGGCGATCAAGCAGGTCGCCTCGGGGCGCTTCGGCGTGACAACCGAGTATCTTGCTAATTCCGACATGATCCAGATCAAAATGGCGCAGGGCGCAAAACCAGGTGAAGGCGGCCAATTGCCCGGTCATAAAGTAGACGCGGTAATCGCCAAAGTGCGCCACTCCACCGCCGGTGTCGGGTTGATCTCGCCGCCGCCGCATCACGATATCTATTCGATCGAAGATCTCGCGCAACTGATCTTCGATCTGAAGAACGTAAAACCGACGTCCGACATCAGTGTGAAGCTGGTGTCCGAGACCGGCGTCGGGACCGTGGCTGCCGGTGTGTCCAAGGCGCGGGCCGATCATGTGACGATATCCGGGTTCGAAGGCGGCACCGGGGCATCCCCGCTGACGTCGATCAAACATGCCGGATCGCCCT
>Ga0315326_10000835_pt1 | contig 15422 bp, 14 predicted proteins | sample M180m32315metaG_FD_203457 | JGI IMG/M metagenome (GOLD analysis project Ga0315326, IMG submission 203457) | Ammonia-oxidizing marine archaeal communities from Monterey Bay, California, United States - M1 80m 32315 | ecosystem: Environmental > Aquatic > Marine > Coastal | place: USA: California... | reverse complement strand
TCGTGGATACGTTTTCCGTCGCTAGCCCGAAAGATTTCGCCACGCGGGGTAAATAGAAAGGTTTGACCTTCGACTTGGAAGGGAGTTGGCGTACCGAAGACGACTTCGGAGTCGGCGTTCCACAATTTTTCGCCTGTTCCTGGATCAAGCGCCCAGTAGTCGTCGAATCGAATGATGAGCTTGCCGTCGATGATTTGCGGCATTGTTGCCCCGCCCCAATTGTGATCGGGATGTTCGATAAACTGAGACCAAAGTCTTTTTCCTGCGAGATCGTAGGCGACTATTACGCCGAGTCCGAATGCGACATAGACGCGCTTGCCGTCCGAAACGGGGGTGTAGGAGCTATAGCCGTTTGTATTGTGAGCAGGAGGGGAGATGAACTTTTCGAACGCTTTGTCTTTGCGTAGCGCGTTAAGGCTTTTGTTCATTTTCTCCGTTTCTCCGTACTTTTGTTTTAGAGTTTTTTTTGCGTCGGCGTTGTCAGGGTTCTTGTTGATTGATCGTTCTAATCGCTTCACGTCAGCACGGAGGCGTTGGTATTGTTTGTTTTGGGTATGGATTCGCTGTTGGTGCGCGAGCACGCTTGCTCGTTTTTCGGGGCCTAGGTTGCTGAGCTCCATCAGGTCGTTCGAGCGGCTCCAGAGCGTTTCGCCGGTTTTACTGTCGGCGCAGATGAGAAGAGCGGGCTCGGCGGTATAGAAAAGCTTCCCGTCTACTAAAATGGGAGTGCCGTTGCTCTTGGTTTCGAGCGGGATTTCGAAGAGGAGGTTCGCTTTCCAATCGACTGGCGGATTGGTGGCATCGTAGAGGCCATTGTGGCCGACGCGCCAGGACTGGATGTTTGCTTGGGCGAAGGGTATGACGAAAAGGGCGAGTAATAGAAGGAGGCGAGTAAGGTAACGTTTTTTCATAGGTTGGGTGGTTTGGGGTGAGTTTACCTTTGTGGAGCGCGTTTCGGACAAAATCTCGGTCGATTAAAAATTTTGGAATAGATTTTTTGGGACCTACGAATCGTCTGTTGTGTTCAACTTCAAAGAGTTTTTGGGAGATTTTTGGTGTATTTTGTCCATTTTCGTTGGCACTTTGGATAATAAAGTTTTTTTAGGTGCGCACTACGCATTGTTCAAGATATGAAAAAGTCAGTTGTTGTTGGTTGGGCCCTGTTTTCAGGGGTTATTGGTTTTACTCAGGGAAATTCGGGAGGCGCTTACGAGCTGTCTCCGATTAGAGTGCTCGCGGGCGATGCCCTTGAAGATAGTGGGGCTTCGACGAGTTCGTTCACTACGGGAGCAGTGGATTTGTACCAGATGCAATCGGTCCAGGAGACTTCGGCTTTGGTGCCGAATCTTTTCGTGAGTTCGAGCGAGACGCGTGGGTTTGGCGACACGATTACGATTAGAGGAATGGGCAACACGCTTTTCTTTAGCCCGGCAGGTGTTGCGTTGTATGTGGATGACGTGCCATCTGGCGATGTGTTCACGTATTCCTCGGAATTACTTTCGGGCAATTCGCTAACGGTTCATCGCGGTGGAATGGGGTCTTTTTTCGGCCGCAACGGCCCTGCAGGCGTGATTGAAATTCAAAGCCAAGAGCCAGGTCAAGAGCAGCGGATTGCACTGTCGGCTGAAGTGGGGTCGTATGATAAGAGAGCTTTTCGAGCAAATGTTTCGGGGCCATTGGCTGATTCGAGCGTTTCGCACAGCTTGACTGTTTTTCGCAACGAACGTGACGGTTATATGCATAATGCAACTTTGGGTCGCGATACGGATTCGCGTGAAGCTCAAGGCGCGCAGTGGAGTTTACTTTTTAAGCCAGGCAATTCGTGGAATGCTCGCTTGAAGCTTGTTACTGAATCCGTCGATGACGGAAGTCAGCGGCTTTCGTCACTGTTCAGTCCGGACCCGTTTATGGTTGGATCAGACCTAGAAGGAGAAACCCAGATGGAACGTAATCAGGTTTCGGTTCACTTGGATCGTCAATTTAGCTGGGGGCAGTTCAAGTCGATCACGGCTTTGCAAAATTGGGAGCTGGATCCATCGACTGTCGATTTGGATTTGAGCCCATCTCCAATCTCAACATCTAAGATTCTCCAGGACCAAGAATTGCTAACGCAGGAATTTCGTTTCGAGTCGACGGATTTCGACAATCCGGTCGAATGGCGAGCGGGACTCTTTTTCCAGGAAAAGGAAACGACCGGCGATTCGACCCGCGTATTTCCTGCGCCGCCCTATTTCCCAGTGTTCACCGAGCAGACTACTTTCGAGATCGAAGAATCTCAAATCGCGGCATTCGGTCATATTGTGTTTAAGGCGAGCGACGTGTTTTCAATTGATGCGGGGCTGCGTATTCAGAGCACGGACACGTCGATCGATCGTCTGAAGACATCTCCGGTCGGGGTGGCTCCGATCGTCGCAGACCGCGACGCGACTTACTATTCTCCAGATGCTGGATTTCGGTTCCAGATGAGCGACGAATTCTCGTTTTTCGGACGTTCGTCTTTGAGCATAAAGCCTAAGGGCTACAGCGCGTTCACGGATATCTTGGGGCTCGCGGCTTTCGAAGACGAATCGGCTCGATCGAATGAATTGGGTTTTGAATATGCGACAAAGGATGATGCTTTCAGCGCTCGCGTAACGGTGTTCGATATTAGTATCGACGACTATCAATTGGAACGTTCGGTGCCGCAGGCGACGGACTATATCGTTATTACTGCGGATGAAGTATCCTCTTCCGGTTTGGAAGCGGAAATGGTTTGGAAGCCGATTCCTCAATTCGAACTGGAAGCGGGAATTGGTACGAATGACGTGACTTTCGATAATCACGTAGATCCGTTTACGAACGCGGTACTGGATGGATTCGATGTTCCGTTCACTCCGGAATACACGGTTCGCGGCTCTGCTCGCTACAGCTTCGACAATGGAGTCTTTCTCCAAGGAACGTTTCGGAGCATCGGGGAGACCTTTTTCGACGAGCCGAACTCGGCGATGTTTCGACAAGGCAGCTACGAAGTGTACGATGCCCAAGTTGGGTATCGCACCGACAAATACTCCGTGGTTATATTCGGTAAGAACCTAGGCGACGAGGGGTACTACACATTCATTAATCCGCAGATTTTCGCTGCGACGCCAGGCGATCCTGAGACATTTGGGATTCGATTGGATACGCGCTTCTAGGTTGAAAATCAGATAGTCGGTTTTATAGTTGAGAATTCGTGTTGGAATGTGGCTCGGTCAATCTCCGAGCCATTTTTCTATGCGCTCTATCCTTTGCTGAGGCAGTAGAGGTGCTCGGCGGTGCGGATGAAGAGCTGGTTGCCGGCAGCGGCTGGCGAAGAGAGTGTGTAGGTGTTGTCGAGGGCGTTTATGCCGAGAAGTTTGAAGGTAGGGCCAGCTTGGACCACGGCGACATCGGCGGTTTCACTGACGAGATAGAGTTTACCGTCGGCTAGGATAGGCGAACTGCTTACCCGTCCAATACCGGTTTCCTCTGGGCCCCAGATCGGGTCGCCGCTTTGGGCATCGAAGCAGGAGATTTGGCCGAAGTCGTTTAAAATGTAGAAGTAGGTGCCGTCGGAGAGGGACGTCGGGGCCGCTTTTGTCTTCCATCTTCCAGACGAGGTGGCTTTGGGTCACGTCGCCTTTGCCATTCGCTTTGATGGCGAGCAGGGGTGTCTTGCGAGAGGGAGCGTAAACGATTCCGTTGGCTGCTACGGGCGAGGCGATAATACGATAGTTGCGGGAGTTTTCTGGGTTTAGGCCGCCCGAACGCCAGATTTCTTTTCCGGTGTTTGGGTTGTGACTTGTGACGTAGGCGCCACCGGAAACGACGATTTGAGTCTTGTTGCCGATTTTTACGGGGATGGGCGTGGTGTAGGCGTCTTTGGATTCGTAAGGCGCGTCTGTGGGTCGTTCGACTTTCCAAAATTCTTTCCCAGTGCCTCCGTCAAGGGCGACGAGGTAGGCGGGGTCTTCGGTGTTTTGGCCGTGGACGACTTCGATGATGAGTTTGCCGTTGTAGAGAAGCGGAGAGGAGGCGTAGCCCCAATTTAGGCCGAAGGAGCCGTATTGCTTCTGAAGGTCTATCTTCCAGACGAGTTCTCCTTCCATCGAGTAGGCACTGACGATACCGTTTCCGGTAGTTGCCCAGACGAGTTTACCGTCGCTTACGGGAGAGGGGGAGCTGTTGTTTTGCTTTCGCTTTAGTTCGTTTCCGGTGTCGATTTGGGTTCGCCAGAGCTCGGAGCCGTCTGTGCGCGATAGGCAGATCAAAAGCAGTTCGTCGCCACCGGGGCCGCTAACTGTGGCTTGGGGTCCGCGGCGTTGAGGGCTACCTCCTCGGTTACGACGTTGGCCGTTCGCTGGGGCTTGGGTCGCTGGTTCCGGTTCTGCAATCTTAGGTTGCCGTGATGGGGACATCACGAAGACTCGTCCACCGATTACGATTGGCGTGGCTCCGCTCCATGCGGGGAGGGCCGTCTTCCAGGCTATGTTTTTATCGTCGGTCCATTCTACCGGGAGGTCGTTGGCAGAGCTGATTCCATTGCCGTTTGGGCCGCGCCATTGGGGCCAGTCGGCGGGAAAAGCGGTTGCGGCAAATGCGAGACAGGCGAGCGAGATAAGAGGTTTCATAAGGCTGAAGGGAAAAAGGTGAAGGGTGTCTCCAAGTGGGGTGGCTAGCAGGCGGGAATTATAGTGTATTATTGGGTCGGCAGAATACCTCGGGCGACGAGGTTATTGAGTCGATGAGCGGTATCTGCGAGGCCATCGCAGACGGTTTCCGAATAGGTGCGCCCGTCTGTGGTGTCGATGCCATGGCGAGGGTCGGCTTCGCGGAGTCCCTCAAGGGCGGGGTCTTCGTGATGGAATAGTTCGACGAAAACGATCTCGAGTTTGCCGGTTTCGGCACAGGCGGTGAGGAGATTGCCGATCCAGCCGTCGTCTGTTGTGAGACATCCGCGAGTAGTTGGCGCTGAAGCGTGGAACATGCTGAATCCATCGGCTTCACCCATTTCGCGAATGACCGCTGCATTTTCTTCCATGCTGAGTATTGAGTCGCCGCAGTGGGCGGCGTCTACGAGGACTTTGAAGAAGGGGTGTCCTAGGGATTCGTTGGCGGCTTTGACGAACGACCAGGCTTTGGCCACATCTGTGAATGTTTGGAACTCGATGCCTCGGAGAAATTCGAAATGCCAGGCTTTGATGCAGCTTCCCACGGCTTCCGCTTCGCGGACGACACGAGTGTGGAGCTTGACGAGTTGAGTGACTGCGGCGTCGAAGTCGTCGCCAGTGAGTGGTTGGGAATCGGATTTCATCCACTCTTCGAAGGATGTTGATGACACGTGCTCGACGCTGTGCTGTTGGGCGACTTTCAGACCGTTGAGAAGGGCTTCTGCGATTGTGTCTTCGTCTGCTGGGTTCATCGGGTTGCCGCCGGCGACCATCATGATAATGTGGGGTTTCAAGCCGAGGGCTTTGATGCCGTTGACGAGATCATCCATATCGCCCGTGTGGACTCCTGGGAAGAGAGGGACTTGGGTACAGTTGGTCGCGACTTTGGAGTGGTTTCCGATATAGGCGAGTTCCGTTAGAGTGAGGAGCTCTCCGTTGTCCCCGCGGGGAAGTCGTCCGTTTTCATCGGGAACGAGGCCTCCTACGAATTTAATGTGTGTCGGTACGACGCCGAATTGAAGGTCGGGTTTGAGAGCGATGCTAGTCATGGTTAATTTAGACAGGTTGAATTGTTTCGAAGGCCCTAGACTAGTCCAGGTTTGCAGGATTTGGGAAGTCAATTTAGCAGAGAAGGTCCTAGACTAGTCCAGGCGTTATGCAATTCGGTTGTGCGGGATCGGTTACTTCTTTGACCTTATTCCTAAAAAAGATGCTAAACGCCTCCAGCGAACCGTGCGAGCTTAGGAATTTGCTTACCTAAGCGGTGTCAATAGGAGAGCTTGCCGGAGGATTCCGAATTTGCTACCCCTTTGAGAGGATTTAAGTATTCCTTATCAACATTTTAGCTGTCTTTGCTCATCTTCATTGGCGGGTTTCTGCTTCTGTCCGTTTTCACCATGAATGATTATGGTTCGAGTTGGAACGAGCCTACGCGCTGGTGCTCAGGGTATGTGAAACTCGACTATTACGAACGGTTGTTCGATTCAGATGATGTGTTTGAGACAATGCGGACGGCTCCTGATGACCTGTATCCAGGTTTGTATGATATCTCATTGGGATTGGCTAGGCACTACAGCGGAGATGATCCTATTTTACTGAGCCGTATTTGGAATGCATTTTTCGGCGAACTTGAAATGCCGTTTTTCTTTTTGGTTGGGAATTACGATATCCAGGCGAAGTCGGTCGAATGACGCGTTTCCTATGAAACGATGCGGAGCCAATGGGAGGATCGATTCGGGACAATGTATTATTATTGTGTATACAAGGGAGTGCTATTCCTGGGGATGTTTTCGAATGATCGGATGGAGCGGCATCTCAGCGAGAAGCAGGTCGCTTGCACCAGAGAGGTTTTGAAGGAGCACATGGATGTTCGGTGGATGTTGGTATTCGTTCATCACCCATTGTGGGAATCTCCGCATGTCAGCAATTTCGATAATAACGAAACGTTGCTGGAGGGCAGGAAGTATTCAGTCTTCGCTGTTCAACAAAAAATGTATCGACATTTCGAGCGCAAGAATACGAATTACTATTTCTTGGCGACTACGGGAAGCGGCAGCCCGCTGCTCGGTACGGAGTTCGGAGAGTTCAATCATGTCACTTGGGTAACCATGGCGGATGGTGGTCCTAAACTGGCGAATCTTCGTTTGGACGGCAACAAGGGCTCTATCGGACGAGGTAGGCTCGGCTAAATGGAAGCGAATGGTTGCGAAAAGTAAGTATTCCGACCTCTCTGAGTTTGCCAAGTTTAAGAACGGGCACATAGTCTCCCAAGATCATGGCGGCAAATAGTGGTTTCGATATTTAAAAATAAGGGAATTTTAAGATGAGCGATACGAAAAACGAATCAACGCCTCTCGAAAACCTGGACCAATGGGAGGAATTTTTAGAAACAGCGACTTATCCCGAGCCGGAGCATAAGAAGAAGGACGACTACCGGAATTACGATGATCCTGCTCGCGATTGCGTGAAGGAGTTCTATCGATTGAACCATAAGTATCAGACCTTCGACTTCGTGATGAAAAAGCACGAAGAGATCCTCGGCCCGAATAAGGTCAGGAAAAAAATGACGGTGATCCAAGCAATTGAGTTATTGGATACGCTTGTTGATGATTCCGATCCGGATATAGAATTGCCTCAAATCCAACATCTGCTGCAGACTTCCGAGTCGATCCGGACTCGCGGCTATGAGGACTGGTTTGTCTTGACTGGCTTGATACATGATTTGGGAAAACTGCTTTGCTTGGAAGGCGAGCCGCAGTGGGCCGTAGTTGGCGACACATTTCCAGTCGGTTGTCAGTATAGCGATAAAATCGTCTATCCGGAATTCTTCGAAGCGAATCCCGATGCTGATGATTCGCGCTACAATACGAGGCTTGGCGTTTACAAAGAAGGGTGTGGTTTGCGCAATGTAGACATGTCTTGGGGACACGATGAATTCATGTATCGATTGGTTAAGGACTACTTGCCCGATCCCGCGCTCTATATGATTCGGTATCACTCGTTTTACGCGTGGCACCGCGAAGGACAGTATGAATATCTATTGGACGATCATGACCGCGCGATGCTTCCGTGGGTCAAGCGTTTCAATCCCTTCGACTTGTACACCAAATGTCCGGTGGCTCCGGTTTGGAGTGAGCTCAAACCTTACTACGAAGACTTGATTGCAAAGTACCTACCGAAGACCTTGATGTGGTAGATATACTGTTCAGGATTTTTTCATCGAACCTAATTATCCGCATTATTTTAAAATGGCTAGTGTTGGCGGTTATGTGCAGTAGGCATGGATCATCGATCCGCAGGGGATCGTACGTTTTCCGGGGTAATTAAGTCTTTTGATAAGGACTTTGAAGTTCCGGCGATTGAATCGATAAAGCAGTCAAGGTGGCAAACTGCCAAAAAGAATGGGGTGCCTGTTTCGGTTCGATTAGTGCAACGAATGGATTTTAATCCGTAGTTTAAATTTAAATTCGGACTTTGTTTTTTTGCGGTGCTCTCTCGGTTGAAGCTGCTTGTGTAAGCAGCTATTCCCAATTAATAATCAATGACTGTGCAATTGTCCTTTCGCTCCAGTGATCAACTCGGCTGGGTTGGCACCAAGGCCGTTTAGCTGAAGTGCGATTTCGCAGTTTGGCTTGAGCAAGGTGATTATGTTGGAATGAGAGAATTCGCCATCGGGAAGTTTCTTTTATTTCACGCCGAGTAGGGCTGCGACTTCTAGGATGTCGCCGGGATCGCCTCGAAGAAATGTCCAGGTATCCGCGTCGAGATCGTTTTTCTTCGCGTAGGTGTTGAAGGCATCGACTGTGTTGCGTTCTGGATCGATCATAATGAGTGTGAATCCAAGATTTTTCGACCCAAACTTGCTTAATTCTGATTTTATTGTCCTGAGGTCCGCTAGAATGCGGGGCATTAGTATTTTAAAGTTGGATAGAATATGGCGACTACTTGAGTTCGTTCACCGATTTGGCTAAGGCACGCGTGTTGGCCGCCTTGGTTTTTCCATGTCGACTCGACATTGAATATTGAGTACGATGTATGCGTTCCAAGACCTGGCATCTCTGCTCCGTGATGCTTGTGCTCATCGGCAACAGTTTTACAACAGGCGGCGTCTGCTTCCTTTTCTACGCCTGCATAGGAGAGGCCTGTACCTGAAAGAGAGAGGATCGAAATGGTGGTGATTGGCGTACGTGTTTTCATGGAATTCAGTTTTGACTGTTGATTGCGAGTACGGGCTTTTAGATATCTTTGGTGCAACGGAATCCGAGATTTGGGATCGCGTATTCTGCGGAGAGATTACTGCGGAAGCCGAAACGCATCAAGGCCGCGTAGTCTCGAAAGTTTGAAGAATTAATAGATCCGCTACCGCAGAAGAATTTTCGCTCGAGTTCTGAGTCGCCGCGGGATTCGCTAGTGACGAGTGCGGTGTTGAAGTCGTTGACCCATTCTCAGACTAGACCGTGCATTCCGTAGACTCCGTAGATATTGCGGAAGGTTTCCGGGGCCCATAATTCGATAGGGCGATTTGGGCGTTCGTACCATTCGAGGATGCGGGCGTAGTAGCTTTCTTCTTCACGGTCATCTGCGTTGGTTTCGCTGGCGAGTCCAACGAGTTCCCATTCGGATACGGTTGGGAGACGCTTGCCTTTCCAGCGAGCACAGGCACGGCTGGCGAACCACGTGACGTTGAAGGCAGGGAGGTCTTTGATTTTTTTCGCGATCGTCAAGTCGTCCTTGACTCGCTCGTTTGTATCCAGTTTCTTCGGGCTACTCATGTTTTCCGGCAAATCCAAATCCATAGCTTCTATCGTGGTCATTCTTTTTGTGATGGCTAATGGCTGGCATTTTGGAGTCATTCAACTCTATGCTTGGACCAGCATGGCCTGGAGCAACTCAGAGAGCATGGCGTATAGTCAAGCGATCGGAAAGGCGTTGGATGGCACGGAAGTCTGTGGCATCTGTCAGATAGTGATCCAAGCAGAGGATTCCGAAGGGAACGAGGGTTTTCAGGTTATTGAATTTGTAAGTAAATCGCCGCTCATTTTCCTCGCGGCTAATCCGCCAGTTCTCGGGGTTAGCGTTTGCGAATATCGAACTGCATTTGGGTTTCATGAGCTAACGGCTTGGCTATCCGCCGCTCAGAGTCCGCCTCCTAAAGGCGCGGTTAATATATAATCAAGTCGCTCGAACGATCACTTTATATAGATCGGAGTAGGCTTTTATTATGTGCAATATCGAATTTAGTTATTCGATTGATTTATTGGATCGTGGACGCCCAACGCGCGTCGCGCTTTCCGCAATGCCCTCGGAGGGGTAATATACAATTTGTTATGAAACTTTCAAAATATTCGATTTCATTATTATCAATTCTCGTCTCTTTGGCGACTTATGCGCAAGAGCACGATCATGCTCAAATGCTTCGCGATCAAGCGGGACACGATCACATTAGACCTGATAGTCACGCACCCATATCGGTTATGGCCGAGCACTCGCATAGCGAAGGCGAGTGGATGCTCTCTTATCGTTTCATGAGTATGGATATGGAGGGTCTGCGTCGCGGTAGGGATGGGATTAGTCCTGCCGATGCTTTCGCTGCAAACTACACGGTAGCTCCAACGAGCATGAGCATGGATATGCATATGTTCGGTGGAATGAAAGCGATTTCGGATAAGAACACATTAATGCTGATGGTTCCTTATTTAGAGACTGAGATGGATCATGCTATATTTCCGATGGCATCTCCATTGATCGGCCTGAACGGTGGGGCGTCTAGGTTTACTACGAATAGCTCAGGATGGGGTGATTTGAAGGCAGGCATCCTGCACACGATGTGGCAGGAAGATGGTAGAAACGTATTGATTGCTGGCACAATCGGGTTGCCAACGGGATCGATCGGGGAACAAGGAATTATTCCTGGCCCTGGCGGACTCATCGATCGTCAGCTTCCGGCTCCTATGCAGCTTGGTAGCGGTTCTTTTGAATTCCGTCCTACGGTTACTTATAATTCAAGTTACGAGGATTGGTCATGGGGAACTCAGGCTAGTGCCATCGTCAGATTGGATGACAATAATCACGGTTACCAGCTTGGTGATTCGTTTACGACTCAGGCTTGGGTGTCGAAGTCAGTAAGCCATTCGTTGGCTTTGAACGGGCGTTTGGCTTATACTTATACGAATCAGCTAAGCGGCACTCAAACCGGAGTCGGGCAGCATCCTCCGTTTGCTCGTTCGCGTGACACAGTGACAACGGCGTTCTCAAAAAACTATGGAGGCGAAATGCTAACGGCTGCGATCGGCGCGAATTTCGTATTCAACGAAGGACCGGCAAAAGGGCATCGCCTAGCGGTGGAACTAGGCGTCCCTATTCATCAAGATCTGTATGGTATTCAATTGGAAACGGATTGGACTTTAACGATCGGCTGGCAGCTTGCCGGAAGGTAAAGTAGTTAATAGAATTGATATTTGAACAGGCCGTCCAATAGAGGGCGGCCTTTTTTATATGGCGAGACTGATTAGTGCTCCACGCGATTCGCGTAGAGCGGACTCCTTGCTTGCCATGAAATTGGGATTTGTCGAGGCAGTGGCCCCCAACGGATATAATCGTTATTGAGCTTCGTTACTCGTAAACGTTCCTTGGGCGATTGGGCGCCAGGCCGACTGTGATGTATGAGCTTATAGGTGTGTCGTCTACCGTGCTGGCGAAGGTCCAAAGTTCTTTGCAGAGATCGCTCTTTATGGTGTTGTATTCAGGATTTCGTGCCAAATTAATTAATTCGTGCGGATCGGTTTTCAGATTGTAAAGTTCGTCGAAGTCGAATCCGTTGAAAATATATTTCGATTGTTTCGTGGTGATCGCTCGCTGAGTGTAGTAGAGCTCGACGCCGTCGCATTGAAAGCAAATACTTTGGCGCCAATTGGAAGGAGTCTCTCCTCTAGCGAGAGGCATTAGACTTTTACCAGTGAAGTGGTCTGGGGCATACCTGCTGCCGCTGGTTTCAAGCATCGTAGGACTTCGCCGAAGTAGCGGTCCATTTTGAGCAATAGGCTCTGGTGAATGCTGTAGCGTTTTTCGAAAATGCTTCAACTCGCGGCATTTTGTCCCGTCCCCAAGGGGGACAGGAGTCTGCCCGCTGTTGGTCTGTCATTACGATAAGGATGTTCGGTTTGATAAGTATGAAGGTTGAGAAGTGGGCCCGTGCTTGGCTCGTTCGGCTACGCAGGGTTCGAGCATTGCTCGATAGGGATGAGGTATCAAAGTCGATTGCGGCGACTTTCTGAATTACAAAGATGTTATTAAAAAGATCGGAGTCGTCGGGCTATTTCTACACGGTTTTCCGGTATTGGGTGGGTGTCTGGCCGGAGAGTTTTTTGAACGAGCGATTGAACTGGGTGAGCGATTCGAAGCCGACTTCGTAGGCGATCTCGCTGATCCGTTTGTTGGGGTCGAGGAGTATGTACTTCGACTTCTCGATTCTTAATCGGGTGAGGTAGTCGACGAAGGTCATGCTGGTCGACTTTTTGAAGGCTTTGCAGAAGTAGCGGACGCTGGTATTTACGGCTTTGGCGGCTTCTCAGCGGATGCCTGCACGGATTGTCCGACTGTTTTGGCAAAGGTAGACAAAAATGGGTATTCAGCGATTGGGTCGAACTAGCGAAGCTTTGCGACAATGCCTGTCGACTTCTTTAGTTCGCCATTTGGACTATTTGGTTTCCCAATTAGAAGCTCGCGCATTTTTCAGTCCTGAATCGAGAGTGGCGAAGTGGATACTGGATGAGACTGGCGGAGCATTGGCTGATGGGTCTGCTTAGTTCGATATTTGTTGCCTGAAACGCTAGGTGGCAGACGAATTGGATATGGCTAGCGAAACGTTTTCGAGAAAACTGAGAAGCTTGCACGAAAAGGGGTTTTTTAGGGTATCTAGATCGCGGATAGAAATTCTAGACTTTGAAAGACTGCAGGCCGATTCGATTGAAGAACGGTAATATATTTCGGAAATTCGTGGGGGCTAAGATGTTTTCGCTCCGTCGCGGATAGAGACGGGAATGCGAACGCGTGCAATGAGGCCCGTTGGCGAGGCTGGGACCATGTCGAGGTGGCCGCCTTTGAGCGCGAGCTGGGTGCGGATCTGGAAGAGGCCGATCTTGTTGAGCGGAGCGTTGACGCTTTTGAGTTTATCGTCGAGGCCGACGCCGTCGTCTTCGACTTGGAGCACCCATTCGTCTTCATCTCTGAAGAGAGTAATTATGCATAGCTTTGCCCGTGAATGGCGCACGACATTGATCAGCAACTCTTTTAAGATGTCGAAGAGCATGTCCTTGCGCTGTTCGAGTTCGATTGATTGCTGATCGGCTACGGAGATGCTTGCTTCGAGATTGTGTTCCTTGCGGGTCATCGCGACCAGTCGTTTGGCAGCGCTGATGAATCCTTCTTTGGCGGGATTGGGGGGGCTGAAATCCGTTACGGGTTCTTGGGCGAAATCAAATGGAAGCGATTCTTGGGTCGTGTTGGCCACTTTCTGGCGGGCTACCGACTTCATCACTTCTTCGTAAGCGCTAAGCTTGTCTATGCTGAGAGCTTCGCTGGGCTCTTGGGGGCTAGGCTTTGGCGTTCCCTTTGGTTTTTCTAGCTCGAGAGGTTCTGGTTGTTCGACCTGCTCTACTGTCGTAGTTTTTTCGACGGCTTCTATTGGCTTGGCCAGTTCGGTTTCCTCTACGTTTTCAACCTTCTCATTTTCTTCGATCGGGTCGGGCGAAGGAGTTGATGAGGGTTCGAGGACCGGTGCAGCCTTTTCGGGGATGCTTTCAGGTGAGGCATTTTCAGCTTGTCCAAACTCAGATGCGAGCGCTTGGAGTGTTCGGTTGGCTTTTTGTATGGCTTCTTCCCGTTCCTGGAAGGCTTCTTGGACAGCTGTATTCGCTTCGGCTATTCGCTCGAAGAGTTCGTTCGTTTTGGAAGTCTGTCTAAAGAGGCCGATGATGGCTGCGTCGTCGTCTGGAGAAGGTTGCCAAACGCGGCCTAGCATTTCGAAGGATTTTAGAGGCATCGAATCACCATTGACGCGGAATTGGCATTTGACGATTTCGTTTGGGAGAGGGAGGCGTTCGATCGCTTCGGCAAACTGGGAGCGGTCGTCTGGATACACGCGGGCTACGATTTCGTCGAGTGGACGAGCAGTAGTTCCCGTTGGCGATTGGAGCATCACCTGGGCGATTTCATCGAGCTCGAAACGTCGTTGCTGCGGAAAGTATGTCCAGGAACCCATTTCGCCGATCTCGAGGGCCAAGTTCAAGCGGGTCTCAAGCAGGGAGCGCTCGGACGCAAGAGCGTGGCGAGCGAGAGTCGAACGAATGGTATGCTCGACTAGAGAAGGAGAAAGGTCCTCTTTGCAAAGTGTATCGTCGATGCCGACTGGGCGATTGTATTCCGGAATATTCAGGGTACGGCGCGAAACGAGTCCTACGATAGGGCTCTTGTATTCGGATTGACGAATCCGTCCGATAGCGTCGCTGGGTTCTTCGAGTTCTTCCAGGTCAAGGAAGAGCACATCGAAAGCGCAGGCCCGAAGCATGCTGCAACCTTGTTCGAGGGAAGTGCAGCGCTGAAGTTTGTATTCGTTCAATCGCGACCGCTTTAGGTCGGTTCGAAGAGTGGCTGCATCGTCTTCGTCGTTGACGATGGAGAGAAGGAAAAGCGTCCCGCGGATCCCATGGATCGCGGACTGACTGAGGTCGACGTTGTCTTTATGGCTTGGAGACTTGGTGCGAGGCATTCGGGAAACGCTAGCGGTGTAGGTGCATACTTGCGATTTGGTGTTCACCCATAGGCTGCGCTCGATCCCGCATTTTGGAATCGCCCGACTTTAGGGTGGAGGGACTAGGCATGGGGAATTCGAAAAATGATTGAGCGATAAATTTTAAATAGAGGGGAAGGTCTACTGGGAGTTTAGTTTGGTATAGCATCGTCGATTTGGCTGACATTAAAAGGATCCCTAATTCCCCTGCTGAAAGTTTTCTGACGGTAAGTAGATAGAAGTACAAAAAGTTATTCACACGTTATTTACAGAGCAAGGTTCGATCTGTATTTAAACTGTTGGTTGTAGAGATTCTATGAATTGATGGGTATTTGAAGGAGTGATACAGCATAGAAATCAAATTACTTCGCTTTTCGGCGGAAATTAGCGGATCGGGTACTGAGAATGGCGTTTTTTGAGCGTTTTTTGTAAGAATATCGACATCTCGGGCTTCAAATAGCGTCTGGAGCCGCTTGGATCCTCGAAAAGAGGGCCAAGAAGCAGGTTTTTTCCTAAATTTAAACCTACTTATTGACTGTGCAAAATCATCCTACTAGTCCTCGCGATAAATGTCATCAGATGTTTCTCCTTCCCCGCCTCGCTCCGAGGAACTTGTTCACGATGCAGTCATTCGACTTGCAGGTAATTCGCAAGACGGCATCCAGTCGATAGGCGGCTTTTTAGCTCGCTTGGCTGGCCGTAGCGCACAGGAGGTCATGACGTACATGACGATCCCGGCTACGATATCCGGCGGTCCGTCGATTTTCCAGGTCCGCATGGGGTCTGGCGAAGTGTTGTCTGCTGGAGACGAGGCGGATGTTTTGGTCGCTTTTTACCAGCACAGCTACGAGAATCACATAGATCAGCTGAAAGACGGTGGTATTCTCCTCTACGATTCGGACCATGTAGAGCCGAAAGAAGAGGATAAGAAGTATTTGAAGGTCGGCGTTTCGATTGCGGCTTTGACG
>Ga0315326_10000830_pt1 | contig 15449 bp, 14 predicted proteins | sample M180m32315metaG_FD_203457 | JGI IMG/M metagenome (GOLD analysis project Ga0315326, IMG submission 203457) | Ammonia-oxidizing marine archaeal communities from Monterey Bay, California, United States - M1 80m 32315 | ecosystem: Environmental > Aquatic > Marine > Coastal | place: USA: California... | reverse complement strand
AACCATCATTAACTAAGTTTTCTGACCTAGCTGAGGACTATAGGAAAGATAATGGAAATTAATAAACTAAATTTAACAATAAGAACAAAATATAAAAAATATTTATCTCAAAATGGAAACTTAGCTTTAGTAAATAAAAAAAATATATCCTACAACTCAAATATTATTTCAAAAAAAAGTAAGAATGCACAAATTTGCCCAGTTATTAAGGCAAATGCTTATGGTGTAGGAGTAATACCAATTACCAGAATTTTAATAGAACTTGGGTATAAAAGTTTTTTTGTCGCTAATATATCCGAAGGAATAGAGGTAAGGAACAAATTTAAAAACTTAGATTTGTATATCCTAAATTGTGGACAACCTTTAAATACTAAAATTATAAAAAAATATAATTTAATACCAGTACTTAATTCCCTAGAAGAAATAAAATTATGGATAGAAAATGGTTTATATAATAGTAAATGTATAATTCATATTGATACTGGAATGAATAGATTAGGAGTTTCTTCTAATGATATATCAGATATGAAAAATAAAAATTATTTTATTAAATTAAATATTAAATTTATTATGACTCATCTAGCATGTGCTGAAGATAAAAATAATAACTTAAATTTAAGGCAGCTAAATAAATTTAAAAAATTAACTAACACTCTTACAAAAATTACTAAAAATTCAATAAAGTCTAGTATATGTAATTCTTCTGGTATATGGCTAGGGAAACAGTATTTATTAAATATTACTAGACCTGGTGCTGCATTTTTAGGAATTAGCCCTTTAGCTAGTAATAAACAGAACCCACTAAGAGAAACTATATCGCTTTATACACAAATAATACAAATTAAAAAAGTTCCTAAAAACACTTCAATTGGATATGGACAGACACTGAAACTAAAAAAAGAAAGTATAATAGCTACCATATCAATAGGATACTCTCATGGATTTGCTAGATTGTTATCCAATAAAGGCAATGTATATATAGGAAAGGAAAAGTTAAATATATTAGGAAGAGTTTCAATGGATCTAACTGTAATTGATATCAGTAAATTTAATTATGGAGAAATAAAAACAGGTGACATCGTTGAAATTTTTGGTCCTAACAGAAGTTTAGAAAAATTTGCTAGAGAAAATAACACTATACCATATGAAATAATATGTAATATGGGAAAAAATATTCCTAAAATAATCGTATAATTATTAAGAAAAGAGTATAAAGTAATTGTAAATTATAAACTAATTAGAAAATATTTTAATGGAAATAAATAATATTAATATCAATGTACTAGATATAATATTATTTGTATGTGTAATTATTTCTTTAGTTATAGGCTACAGTAGAGGATTTATAAAAGAAAGCCTCTCAATTATAAATTGGTTATTAGCTGCTTGGCTTGCATTTAAATATTATTCTGACATCAAAATAATTACCTTAAAGTTTGTTCCAACTCCTATTCTAGCTGATGCAATTTCTTTTGGAATTTTATTCTTATTATTAATTATCATATTAACAATAATATCCAATTTTATTTCTAATAATATTAAAAATTCAGTATTAGGCCCATTAGATAAAATCATGGGAATGATATTTGGGTTTATTAGAGCATTACTCTTAATAATAATAATTATAATAGCAGGAAATCAGACTATATGGTTAAATAAGACTTTACCTAGCTGGTTATATAAATCGTCTAGTTACCCAATAATTATTTCAACTATTAAATATTTAAAAAATATTTTGCCTAATGAAATTTTTGCTATAGACATTAAAGCAATAGATTTCAAAGACTTAAATTTAAATGAATTAATAGATAAAAATAAATTATTTGATGAACCCAAAGTAAATACAAATATGGAAAATGAGAGCTCATATACACCAGCAGAAAGAGAACAAATGGATAGACTAAATAATATTGAAACTATTGATACGGGGGATAGTAATTAAATATAGTAAATGTATAATAAATTTTAAAAATTAAAGATAAACAAATCAATTAGAAAATGTAAATATCTATGTATAATAATAAACTCAAAGAAGAATGTGGTGTATTCGGTGTTTTTGGACACCCGGATGCTGCTGCACTTACTGCATTAGGTTTACATGCTCTTCAACATAGAGGCCAGGAAAGTGCAGGTATAGTAACTTTTGACGGAAAAAATTTTAATAATGAGCCTTATCTGGGACTAGTAGGAGATCATTTTACTCAAGCCTCTGTAATTAAAAAATTACCAGGTACTTCTGCATTAGGTCATGTTAGATACTCAACTACTGGAAATACTTCTTTAAATAATATTCAACCTTTATTTGCTGACCTAATTGGAGGAGGGATTGCCTGCTCACATAATGGTAATCTGACTAATGGTATAGAATTGAGAAGGAATTTAGTTAAAAAAGGAGCTATATTTCAGTCAACTACAGATACAGAAGCACTTCTTCACCTGATAGCGCAAAGTAAAAAAGCAACAATGATAAAAAAAATAATTGATGCTTTATTTGAGCTTGAAGGTGCATATAGTATTGGACTTTTAACAAATAAAAAACTAATTGCTATCAAAGATCCTCTTGGTATTAGACCATTGGTAATGGGAGAATTAAATGGAGCAAAAATTATAGCCTCTGAAACATGTGCTTTAGATATAATTGGAGCTAAATATGTAAGAGATATTGATAATGGTGAAATTGTTGTAATGGATAAAAACGGAGTAAAGTCCTATAAGCCTTTTAATAAAGTAGCAGCAAGACCCTGTATATTTGAATACATCTATTTTGCACGTCCAGATAGCATTATGAATGGAAAGAACGTATACGAATGTAGAAAAAAAATGGGACAACAATTAGCATTAGAGCTTAATACCAATGCAGATCTAGTTATTCCTGTTCCAGATTCTGGAGTTCCTGCAGCTTTAGGATACTCAGAAGCATCTAATATTCCTTTTAATTTAGGTATAATAAGAAATCACTATGTAGGCAGAACATTTATTGAACCTACGCAAACCATTAGACAATTAGGAATAAAGTTAAAACATAACGCAAATAAATCAATTATTAAAAATAAAAAAATCGTTTTGATTGATGATTCAATAGTTAGAGGGACTACTGCTATAAAAATTGTTGAAATGATGCGAAATGCTGGAGCGGCAGAAGTTCATATGAGAATTTCCAGCCCTCCTATAAAATTTCCTGATTTTTATGGTATAGATACACCAAGTATAAATGAATTAATAGCCTCTTCAAATTCTGTAAATGAAATTAAAAATCTATTAAAGCTTGATAGCTTGCACTTTCTTTCATTAGAAGGACTGTACCAATCTATGGGACATAAAAAAAGAAATAAAAATAAGCCTCAATACACAGATCATTGTTTTACAGGAGATTATCCTACTAAACTAATAGACAGAGATGACGGAGCTTTAAGTAATCAATTATCATTACTCAATGATAAATAAGATGCCTAACCATAAGGATAAACGTATAGCATTAATTGTTGGAGCAACTGGCACATTAGGTAAAGCTATAATCAATAATTTAATTTCTAAAAACATACAATTAATATTAGTTGCAAAAAATATAGATAAATTAGAAAACCTTTATAATGATATAATAGATAGTTCATTTTTAAAGCCATTAATTATACCTTTAGATCTTAATCATGGTAGATCTATAGATAAATTAGGAGGAAAAGTTTTTGAAAAATATAAAAAATTAGATATACTAATTAATTGTTCTTCATTTTATCCCAAATTAAGTCCAATAAACCATATTCTACCTAAAGATTTCAGTAAAATTATAAATATAAATATAACAGCTAGTTGGCAATTAATTAGATCATTTGATCCATTGCTAAGATTTTCGAAATATGGAAGAGCCTATTTTTTCATATGTAAGCAAAAAATATATCAGGAACCATATTTTAGTACTTATGCCTTAAGTAGTATTTCAATAGAATCATTAATTAAAAGTTGGCAGAAAGAAATAAAAAAAACTAATATAATAGCTTCTACATATGATCCAGGACCAATAATAAGCAAACTTAGAAGTAGTGCCTTTCCGGGTGAAAGCATTAAAAATATAAATACTGCAAAAAATGCTGCTACTTCTTTTATTAATTTATTAGAAGAAAGCTATGAATCTTAAACATAAGGGTTTTTGCTATTTTTAAAAATTAATCTTAAAGGCACTCCATATAAATTAAATTCATCTCTCATACTATTTAAGAGATATCTATAATATGATTCACTAAAGTCTCCAGATAAATTAGTAAAAAAAGTGAAAGTAGGCGGTCTTATACTTGTTTGCGTACAATACTTAATTTTTATTACTCTACCTGATTTTAAAGGTGGAGGATTTTTTTGTTGAACTAAATTTAGCCATTTATTTAATTGGGAAGTATAGATTTTTATATTCCATTTTTTATATATAAACATTGCTTCTTTCATTAAATTATTAATTCCTTTTTTATTAAGTGCTGAAATTTCTACTAAGTGTATTCCCCTTAATTGCGATAATGCCTTATTTAACTTATTTCTTAATGCAGTTCTCACCTCATTTTGGTTAATCACTACATCCCACTTATTTGCAGCAATCACTAAAACTCTTCCTTCATCAATAACATGACTTGCTATAGCTAAATCCTGACGAGAAAGTGCTTCATTACAATCTAGAACTAATATTACTATTTGAGCATATTTTACTGAGTCAATAGCAGATTCTACTGACAATTTTTCTATCTTATCTATTACCTTACTTTTTTTTCTCATTCCTGCAGTATCTATAAGTTTAATTTTTTGATTTTTCCAAATAAAATCTATCATTGTAGAATCTCTAGTTACTCCAGGTTTATCTCCAGTTAAAACAATATTCTTACCTAATAAGGTATTTGTTAAAGTTGATTTTCCACTGTTTGGTCTTCCTACTATAGCTAACCTTATTTTAGAAGTGTCATCCTCAATTTCTTCTCGGTTTACTTCATTGACTTTTATTAATTTTGATAGATTGTCTTTTAAAGAACCTAAGCCAATTCCATGTTCAGCTGAAAGAATTAAAGGTTCTCCATATCCTAATTTTGTAGCCTCATAAGCTTGATTTTTTTGAGCTTCTGATTCCACTTTATTGACAATTAATAAAACAGGACATTTAATTTTTCTTAAAATATCTGCACATGAATAGTCAAATGGCATTATTCCTGACCTAGCATCTAACATAAATAATATAACATCTGCATTATTTAATATATCCTTTATGTTTTTTAAAATATTTTTACTTAATTCATTTTTAGTATCTACTTCATCAAAACCAGCTGTATCATATAAAATAAACTCTAAATCTCCTAAGATAGCTTTAAGGCCCTTATTGTCCCTAGTAACTCCAGGAGTATCAGCAACAATTGCAGCTTTCCTCTTAATTAATCTATTAAATAAAGTGGACTTACCTACATTAGGTCGCCCAAAAATTACTACTTTAGGTAACATTTCAATTCCTATCGATAAACTATTACTTCAGCATCTTCAGTATAAAATATTATATGACCATTTATTATTATGGGAGCTATAAAACTTGATGAATTTAAATTAAATAATTTATTATACTTCCCTGTGCTGCCTTCTACTTTGAAAACATCACCACCTTGACAGACTAGAAAAATATTATTTTTAGCAAGAATTGGAGTAGAGCAAATTGGAGTGCTATTTGATTTAATATCTACCTCTTTATAAATATTAGATATCCATCTAACCTCGCCGTTACTTCTCAATAAATTTATAACACGCCCATCATTACTAACTATAAAAACAGAGTCACCATTTATAATTGGGTCATTAGAAGTTTTTATAGCAATTTCCCAAATAAATTTTCCAGTAATTAAATCTAATACTGCAAATTTACCAGATAAAGAAGAAGAATAAATTAAACCAGAATTTACTACAGGCCCTGAATCTATGTCTGTTAATTCTATAGAACCAGAAATCGCCCCTTCAATTACTAAAGATGAATTCCAAATGAGCGAGCCAGTTAAAGCATCTAAGGCCACTATTTCTCCAGTATTACTAGGAAATATTACTAAATCATCAGTAACTGTAAGAGATGAATTACCATTTGATATAGCAGATACATGAGAAGCACTATATCGCCATAATTCGTCTGCTGTATTGAGATCTAATACATACAACTCGTTATTTACAGTCATTTGATATATTATATCATTATTAATTGCTGGAGGTCCCTGAACTGGTTTATAGATGTTTTTTTTCCACCTAATATCACCATTTTCTGAATTTAAATTAATAATTTCTCCATAAGAGGTAGAAACAATTAAACTTTTATTAACTAAAGCTAGGCCCCCATCTATATTAGAATTAATACTTTCATCTCTAGGAAAAATATTTTTTTCCCAAACAATACTTCCATCTTTTAAACTAATGGCAACTAACTTTCCTTCAGAATCTAGGACATATATTGATGTTTCATCACCAACAGGTTGTGCATATATTTTATTGTATGTTCCTTCTCCATCACCAATATCTTTTTTCCAAAAAAATTTAATATTATCATTAATTAATAAATTTCCTGGTGAATTATAATTATTTTTTCCTTTTTGGCTCCAATCAGAATTTTTTATAACCTGCTCTAACTTAACTGGAATTTCAACCATATCAGGGTTAACTGCAATTTCTTTAGCAGCAATACTTATATCAAATCTTTTACCTTCTATAATTTTTTTTTCTGAAGGACTATAAATATCAAAAACATCTAAATCATTTAACGAAGAACAATTATTGATTAATACACCAACAAATATATATAAAAATAATAATCTTACTTTAATACTCATAAATAACTCTACAATTCTATCTACGGTAAAATAGATAACACCTCTCTTGATCTGTTTTTCATATTTTCTGTTGTGGCCGCATCCTTAGCGATATTTTCAAAAATAATCTTCGCTTTTGAAATATTAGCTTCATTCATCTCGATATAACCTAAATATTCCATAGCTATATATTTAAGTTCAGATGAACTTGATATTAAATTATCTAATATTACTCTAGCCTCCTTATTATTATTTAGTGCAATAAACATTTCAGCAGAAGATAACTTCGCATAATCTGCATAAAAATTAGAAATTTTATTTTTAATTAGATTTTCATATATAACTAGAGCCCCATTAAAATCTTTTTCTGACCTTCTAATAGCTGCTTCATTAAACCTTGCAATCATTACGTTATATTCAGAGTTTGCAGTTTCTTGTTTTGAAAATTCTTGTAAAAGATTAATTGCACTATCTTTATCATTTTGAGACATCTCAATAGCCGTAAAAAATCTTTCAGACCTATCATTTACTTCGTTCAAACTATAATTTTTCCAAATAGCATTTATAGCTATAACTAATATAAACAATATTAAGCCACCTATCACGTAATACTTATATCTACGCCATAAGCTTTTGTATTTTTCTTCTCTTAATTCCTCATCTACTTCTTGAAAAATATCACTCACAACTAACTCCTATTATAAATTTATAGTTAATATATATACTAATTTTTCTAAATGTTAATAATTGATTAATATAATAATTAAATAGAGAATATATGAACTTTCAATAAAAAGAGTATTTAGCTTTGATTAAAAATAAATTTGTTATTACTAAAAATAATAATACTGCAAAGTATAGTATTAACTCTTATATACAAAAGAATGATTTTAATAAAATTATGTCTTTATTTTCTAGAATGCTAAAAGCTAATCAATGGAAGGATTATAGTTTCTCCTTATATAAAGAAAATATAATATTTTGTTTTTATAGGCATTCCTTTGAAACACCAGTATATAAAATAATTTATGAAAAAAAATCAAATAATTTTAAAATTTGGACAATTTATCATCAAAACATAAAAGTTCGGAGTTCTTCATCACTAGAAAAAACAATTAAATGGGTAGAGTCTCGTTATTTAAAAAGTATAGAATAAAATTTTTCTTTAAGTATGTTATTTAAAAAGATAGTATTTGGTCATTAGTTTTACATAGATATAATTACAATTTTATATAAATAGGAAATTTATAAAATGTCCAAACTAGGAATAATACTTTGTATTCTTATCTTTATACTTATAAGTTTACGTTATTTTGACCCTTTTGATAAAGGGTTGGCAGATTGGGAAAAATGTAAAGAATCTTTACTGGTTCAGGTAATAACAAATAAATGTACTAATAGGTAACTAAACAAAATTAATATCTAACCCTAATATATTAATCTTTTTTCCCATATCTAATCTTTTCTGTGAGGCTTTTATTTCTATACCCACTAAATCTATATAGTCATTTTTAGATTGTACAAATTTAATATTAGCATTTTCTAAAATAATGTAAGGTGTATCCTTTTTAGTAATTAATTCACTATCAAGAACTTCTGACCATAATTCAGCTAATTCTATTGGCTTATCCGCAGCAATGGTAGCACCAACAATACCTTCAACATATTCTTCTTTGATTTGCTGTCTCCAATTTTTGCCCGCAGGAGGCCAATCAGAGTATTTTTCTTTATAATTGGTATTTCTGACTGAATCTATCTCTACCAATGCTCCAGGCAAGTCTTTTGGATGATATTGATTAATAATAAAATCACTATACTTTCCGTTGTCAAAAGAATTTAAATGCCTTATACCCTTACTCTCTACAAATTTTCTTCTTTCTAAAGAGTCTTCACATTGAAATATTGTCATATATCCAGCAGGCCCCTTTTTTTTCTCAATGAATCTGCCAGCTGTAGTATTAGTAGTAAATGGGGAAACAACTTCTAGAAACTCTCCACCTATTGGACAGACAATATTATTAAGACCGTATTGTTCAACTTCTTCATCTCTATGTGCTGTATTAATATTTAATTCTTTATTAATTATTCTTTCACATTGATTTAAATTATAACTAGCTATAGCAATTTGTCTTAATCTCATAACTAACCCCTATAAATATTAAAAAGTATATTTACATTAGTATAATTTAGACTATTTTAAAATATTATATTTATAAAAATACAGGATATTATGAAAGCTCCTATACTAAAAAAAATCAGAGAAATCAAAGAATGTCATGGAAAGAAATGGGTAGATAACTATAGTTGGATTCACCAAAAAAATATTCTTGATGTGTTAAAAGATAGCACTAAACTAGATAAAAACGTAAGAAACTATTTAGAAGCCGAAAATAAATATACCGAATACCATTTAAAAAAAACAAAAAAACTTCAAAAATCTTTATTTAAGGAAATTAAAGGAAGAATTAAATTAGATAACACTAGCCTACCGTTTAAAGATAAAAAATATGAATATTGGACTAAAACTTCTAAATCAGGAAATTATTCAATAAAACTTAGAAAAAAAATAAATTCAAAAAAAGAAGAAATATATTGGGATGGCAATAAAGAATATAAATTATCTAATTCAAATTATTTTGGAATAGGAGATATAAGTGTAAGTAATAATGATAAGCTATTAGGTTACTCATTAGATTTAAAAGGCTCTGAATATTATACAATATTTATAAGGCGTATAGCTGATAAAAGAATTATGTCTTCTAAAATTAAAGAAACATCTGGAAATATTATTTTTAGTCTGGATGATAAATATATTTTTTACGCAAAACTAGATAATAATCATAGGCCAAAAAAAATATATAAACATAAAATTGGCACACCAATTAAAAATGATGAACTAATTTATGAAGAAAAAAATGAACGCTTTACTGTAGGAATAGGCTTAACATCAGATGAAAAATATTTTTTAATATCTTCTGGAGACCATACTACAAGTGAAGTACATTATTTTTCTTCTAATGAGATTAATCCAATTCCTAAATTATTCAAAAAAGCAAAAGAGGGAATAATTTATTCCTTAAATTCATGGGATAAAAATTTTTATATTCATACTAACGAAAAAGCTGAAGACTTTAAAATTTGCAAATGTTCTCATAATAATATTAATTCTTGGAAGGAAGTAGTTCCATCTAAAGCTGAAGTACTAGTTGGCGGTTTAATTATGTTAAACAATTGGATGGTTAGATCAGAAACTATTAACGCTTTACCAAAACTTTTTGTTAGAAATCTAAAAAATAATAAAGAAGAAGAAATTATTTTTTCAAAAGAAATTGTTTATAATCCAAGCATTTCATTAAAACAAAAAAATAGAGACACTGATAATATTTTTATTTCATATAATTCTCCTAAAACACCAGAAAGAGTTTACTCATTTAATTTAAAAAATAAAAAAAAGAAACTTATTAAAGAACAGGAAATTCCTTCAGGCCATAATAGAAATAATTATATTGTTGAAAGATTAGAATGTGCTTCTAACGATGGACAAAAAGTTCCGTTAACTATTATCAGACATAAAAAAACTAAGCTAGATGGCTCTGCAAATATTTTATTATATGGTTACGGATCATATGGAAGTTCTATGGGCACAGGCTTTTCTTCTACGCGATTAAGTTTAATAGATAGAGATATAATTTGGGTAACTGCTCATATTAGAGGAGGTATGGAAAGAGGCATGAAATGGTGGAAAGAAGGCAAAATGCTAAATAAAAAAAATACCTTCAATGACTATATTTCTGTTGCAAGATTCTTGATAAAAAATAAATATACTTCCAAAAAAAAAATTATAGGTATGGGAGGTAGCGCTGGGGGTCTTTTAATGGGGGCTGTAGTAAACCAAGCTCCAGAATTATTTTTAGGCATTATAATGGCTGTTCCTTTTGTAGATTCTTTAACCACAAATTTGGACCATTCTCTTCCATTAACTGTAGGAGAATTTAAAGAATTTGGTAATGCTAAAGCATATAAGAAACACTTTAATTACATATATTCATACGCACCATATAATAATATAAAAAAAATGGACTATCCTAATATGTTAGTTACTACTAGTCTCTCGGATAATAGAGTTTTATTTGATGAACCTGCAAAATATACTGCAAAACTGAGAGAGTTTAAGACTGATAAAAATATTTTATTATTAAAAACAGAAATGGAAGCAGGGCATGGCGGTAAATCGGGTAGAGATGGTCAAATTGAAGAAATAGCTCTTGATTATGCATTTGCTATAAGTCTTGCAAGGGAAATACTATAATTTTAATGAATTAAAAAATATAAACATTTCTTTTGATAGTACTTCAGAGTTTTCTAATGCAGCAAAATGACCCCCTTGTTCCATTTTAGTCCAACGTTTAATATTAACATATGTTTTTTCAGCTAGTTTTCTTTGAGGCCTTAACATTTCCTTAGGAAATTCACTATAACCTAATGGAACTGTAATTTTTTCACCTAATGGCACGAACCAAGATCTTCTATTTCTAGCGTAATATGGCCAGAAAGATGACCCAATAGCTCCGCTAAACCAGTAGAGAGAGATATTAGCTAACATTTTATCAAAACTAATTGAATTTTCTGGAGCACCATTACAATCTGTCCATTCATAAAATTTTTCACAAATCCATGCCGCTAATCCAGAAGGAGAATCTGATAATCCATAAGCCAAAGTCTGTGGTCTAGAACCTTGAATTGCTTGGTAGCCCATTCCTTCTGGTCTCCATTTTTTAATTTGGTCTATATAATCTTGTTCTTCTGGTAATAAAACTTTGTCTGAATCATATTCCCTTATTAACGCTAACATATTTAAATGTAATCCTAATACCTTCTCTGAATATTTATAAGCCATTCTACTTCCTATCATGGCCCCCCAATCTCCTCCTTGAATACAAAATGTATTAAAGCCTAAAACCTTTGTCATGAGATCTTTAAAGCATTCGCCAATTTCTTCAACACCAAATCGTTTTTGGAAAGCCTCAAATGATAAACCAAAACCTGGCAACGAAGGAGCAATTACTGTAAAAGCAAAATCAGAATTAATACCATATTTAACTGGGTCTGTGAGGATAGGGAGAATATCCAAAAATTCAAAAATTGATCCAGGCCAACCGTGCATTAACAATAATGGAATATTTTTTTTAGCTTTTCCTTCACAATGGATAAAATGAAGATCAATATCAGATATTTTTGTTTTATACTGAGGAAAAGCATTCAGTTCACTTTCGGACTTTTTCCAGTCAAAATTCAATTTCCAATAATCTAATAATTTTTTAAACCACTCTAAATCAGTTCCTGTCTTCCATGGATCTCCTGGTGCTTGATCTGGAAGCCTCGTATTAGCAAGTCTAATCTTAAGATCTTTAATTTCATCATTACTAATTGATAGTTTATAGGGTCTAATTTCATTCATAAAAAAATACTATAATAGTTTCATAAATTAAAAAAGTTTAAATTCGTTCAACACATTTTCTGTTATTATTTAATGGTGAATTTACCATTTGACTAACTTGGTAATAATTAACTTTATTAATATTTTTCCTATTGGATAAGTCTACCTTATTTAACCAATTCATCATATTTATATTATCTAATATTAAAGGCTGTCTATGATGAATATGATTAATATTTTGATCCGACTCTTTAGTAACTATTGCACAACCATTTTCATTATAGATACCAGCCATATAAAATATTTTATTCATTATAAAATGATAAAAAGGTATTTTTTTTCTCTGAAACCTCTGCCACTCAAACCATCCATCAGAAATTATTACGCATCTTTTAGAATTTTTAAAAGATGGTTTTATATGAAGTGTTTCATTGCGTGCATTAATTAAGTTCATTGGAGTTTTTGCCCATTGTGGCGAAAATGACCAATTAATATACAAAGGTGATTTACCATCAAATATTAATATTTTTTGGGATGGGGAGATATTATAGCTAGGTTCAATATCAATCCCGAATTTTTCTTTAACAGCTTTTTTGCTTTTTAATGTAAATCTTCCGCACATACTTCTAATAAAACAATTATAAAGCTCTTTTAGAGCTTAATTTCGAATATTCTTTTAAACATTCTGGGTTAGATAAAGATGACAAATTTGGCACTTTTTTACCAGCTAATGTCCATCGTGCTGCTCCTTCAACTCTCTTTCCATTCATAGTATAAGGTATATCTTCTACTTCATAAATTTTATGTGGAACATGTCTAGGTGAAGTATTTTCTCTAATCATTTTTCTTAAAGAAACAGAAAAACTTTCATTTAAACTATTACGTTTATTGAATTTAATACATAAAATAATTTCTTCATCATTATTAATTCTGTTACCAAACACCAAACAATCATCAATTTCCTCTAATGTTTCACAAATATTGTAAATCTCTGCTGTTCCTATTCTTACTCCTCCAGGATTTAAAGTGTTATCTGTTCTTCCATAAATTATTCCAGAGCCGTGAGAGGTAATTTCAGCTAAATCACCATGAGTCCATATTTCTTTTCTTTCTTCAAAATAAGTTTTTTTATACCTCTCATCTCCATTTTTACCCCAAAATGTTATAGGCATTGATGGAAAAGGCTCTGTGCATACTAAATCTCCAGCTTTATTAATTAATGACTTATTATTTGAATCAAATATTTCTACAGCCATACCTAAGGCCTTTACAGTTAGTTCTCCTCTTCTTACTGGATGTAAAGGAGAACCTAACATGAAGCATGCTAAAAGCTCAGAGCCTCCGGATATAGAAGAAAAACCTATATTATTTTTTACTTTTCTATATACCCAGTCAAATTGACTAGGGGCTACTGGTGACCCTGCCGCTAAAAGCCATCTTAAATTTTCTAAGTTATATTTCTCAATTGGTTTTTCTTTAATATCTTCTAATGTTGACATATATTTAGGGCTAATACCCATGTGTGTTAATTTTTCCTGTTCAGCTACTTTCCATAATAAAGATCCATCTAAATGATCATCTCTTTTAATAATAGGAACACCATCATAAAGAACTAAAGTAGTGTTACAACCGAGAGAAGAAACTACCCAATGATACATCATCCAGGCAATATTAGTGTACCACATAATTTTATCCTTGGGTTTTAGATCATTATGTAATTTATGTTCTTTAAAATGTTGTAAGATGGTTCCTCCTATAGAATGAACTATAGCTTTAGGAGCGCCCGTGGTACCTGACGTATATAATATATAAGAAGGATGAGAAAAGGGTAATCTCATAAACTCAAGATTGGAATTAATTCCAAATTCATTGAACAAAGTATAATTATAACTTTTATTTGATATATTAATATTTTTATCATCAATAATAATTACGCTATCTAAACCATCTAAAGAAGCAACAATTTCAGATATACGTGAAGAAAAATCATGTTCTTTACCATTGTAACGATAGTTAGAAGTAGTAAATAATACCTTAGGAGTAGTTTGTCCAATTCTATCAATTATTCCTTTAGTGCCAAAGTCCGGAGAACAAGAAGTCCAAATTGCACCAATAGAAGCCGATGCCAAAAGGCTTACTAAAGCTTCTATTCTGTTAGGTAAAATAGCGGCCACTCTATCACCAGGTTTTACTCCTATTTTTTTTAATCCATTTGCAATTTTAGCTACTTTTTCTTTTAATATTCCTCTAGAAAATTCTAGTCTATTTCCTAATTCATCAGTTTCTATAACCGCAGTAAAATTATCTTCTCCTTGTAATAAGTTTTCTGCTAAATTTAATTTAGCTTCAGGAAAAAATTGTGCGCCAGTCATAGGTGATTTTAAATTAGGTATAAAGCTTTTAGAGCCAGGATCACCAATAACTCTAGTAAAATCCCATACTGCTTTCCAAAAATTTTCTTTATTTTTTATAGACCAAGAATGAAGCTTTTCATAAGAATTATTATCAAATCCTAATTCTTTAGAAAACTTACTTAAAGCAGAATTTTCAACAATATTTGATTGAGGAGACCATAAAATTTCTGAGGACATTAAAATACTTACTAATTAATATTTGTTTTATTTTTTAACTCTATTCTTCTACTATGAAGAACTGGTTCAGTATATCCTGAGGGCTGGACTCTTCCTTTAAATACTAAATCACAGGCAGCCTTAAAGGCTATGGTATCAAATGATGGTGACATAGAAATATAATTTTCATCATTTTTATTTTGATCATCTACTACTGCTGCCATTTTCTTCATAGAATCCATAACTTGATCTTCTGTTACTATTTTATGATGAAGCCAATTTGATAAAGCTTGTGATGAAATTCTACAAGTTGCCCTATCTTCCATTAATCCTATATCATGAATATCTGGGACTTTTGAACAACCTACCCCTTGATCAACCCATCTAACTACATAACCTAGTATTCCTTGAGCATTATTTTCTATTTCCTGCTTAATATCTTCATTGGACCAATTATGACCATCAGCAACAGGTATTTTTAATAAATCATCTAAAGTGCCTCTTGAGCCACCTTTAATAATTTCTTTTTGAACATCAAAAACATTTACCATATGATAATGCATAGCATGAAGTGTTGCTGCTGTTGGACTAGGAACCCATGCACAATTTGCCCCAGCTTTAGGATGGCCTATTTTTTGT
>Ga0315326_10000828_pt1 | contig 15471 bp, 12 predicted proteins | sample M180m32315metaG_FD_203457 | JGI IMG/M metagenome (GOLD analysis project Ga0315326, IMG submission 203457) | Ammonia-oxidizing marine archaeal communities from Monterey Bay, California, United States - M1 80m 32315 | ecosystem: Environmental > Aquatic > Marine > Coastal | place: USA: California... | reverse complement strand
TGTTACCTCTTCTATTTTATATTTAAAATACTATTCATTTATTTTCGCTAAATTAAGATCTTCACCAACTTTAGCATGATTTTCTTTTGCCTCTTCAATCCACGCTAAAAATTCTTCTTCTGAAACAGCATGAACTTCTATAGGCATATAACCATGGTTTGTTCCGCATAATTCAGAACATTGACCATAAAAAATTCCTTCTCTATCAGCCTGAAACCATAATTCATTTAGTCTTCCTGGCACAGCATCTTTCTTAACCCCTAATGAAGGTACAGCCCAACTGTGCAATACATCAGTAGCAGTTACTTGTACTTTTATTACTTTACCAACGGGAACAACAACTCTTGTATCAGTAGTTAATAGCCTAGTAAAAGGTCTGTCCTCTCCTTCAATATCTTCTTTTTCTTGAACCATCCAAGCATCATAAGTAAAATTACCGTGATCGGGATATTCGTATGACCAATACCATTGGTGTCCAATTGCTTTTACAGTCATATGTGCTTCAGGAACTACATCCGCTTTATAAAGTAGCTTAAAAGATGGTACTGCCATTATTACTAAAATTAAAACCGGAATTGCTGTCCATGCTATTTCTAAGAATGTGTTATGCGTAGTCTTAGTAGCCTTTGGGTTAGCTTTTGTATTAAATTTAACAACAATAATAGCGAGCAACACTAAAACAAATAATGAAATTACAGTTATAAGCCAAATCAAACCACTATGGAAAGTAACCATTTCTTCCATAACCGGAGAAAAAGCTTCCCTTAGATTTAATCCCCATGGGTGTGCAGCGCCCATATTTTCTTCTGAAAAAGCCTGATTTGTAATAAATATTGTAAGGAATGAGCTTAAGAAAATTTTTAAAGTTTTAACAATACGCATTTATAGAACCTCTTAGTAAAATTAAACTATTTATTACTTATATTATAACATAAATAATATTTATCATAATCATTTAGCAATCTATTTAATGTAAATCAAGGTTATTATAAAATTAAAATTAATTAATCTTTAAAATGATTTATATTTAAATTTAAATAAAAATGTATTATTTTTTTTTATTTGATATTATATAATAAACATAGTTTCTGATATAAAAATAATGGAGTATATTTAATGTCTTATGATAAAGAAAAATATTTTCAAGATCATGTAAATACGTGGAAAACTTTTGTGAAATTGAGTGCTTATGGTACTATTGGAATTGTTGCTCTAGTAGTATTAATGGCTATTTTTCTAGTTTAAATTTTTTTTAAAGGACCCTGAATATTTTCGTTATTAATAAATTAATATTTATATTTAAGCAATTAATTATTTTAACTGTATTACTGTTGCTTATAAGTTGCAGTGAATATTCATTTAATGAATTAAACCCTTTTAAACTTTTATGTTCTGGTGATTTTGATTCTAAAACTAATAGCTGTAATATAGAAGCTAATTTTCCTGACCCAACAGAAAAATAATGTTTAGTATATGATGTTAAATGAAGTAAAAATCATAGAAGAATTATTATTACTAAACTCTTCCATAGTCCACGATGCTCTAAGAACAGAAAACTATTTAAATCAAACCCTTCCTCATGAGATTAAACCTTTACAATTTGAAAAAACAATAGCTGGTAAAATTTGGACTATATCAGGGTCCTTAAAGAAAAATTCCAAGGAAAACGAAACGTTATTATCATGGACTGATTTTCTATCTAAAGCAGAAAAAAACTCGGTTATAGTTTGTCAACCTAATAATCATGAAATAGCTCTAATGGGAGATTTATCTGCAGAAACACTTAAACTTAAAAATATAAAAGGATATATTACAGATGGAGGGTGTAGAGATGTTACAAGAATAAAATCAGAAATTAAGTTACCAGTGTATTGTCGTTTTAATACTCCTAAAGATGTTACTGGCAGATGGATAGTAAATGAGATGGGCACTTCTATTATTATAGGTAATGTAAAAATTTATACAGGTGATTATCTTATAGCAGATGAAGATGGAATAGTAATTATTCCACACCCTATAATTGAAAAGGTTATAACTAAAGCCAAAAATGATTTAAATTCAGAGAATAAAATGCGTAAAGCTATTTTAAATGGTATAGATCCTAAAGAGGCTTACTTAAAATATGGAAAGTTCTAATATATTAAGGATTAAAAAATGAAAAATGATGAGATAATTGATGATATTTCTGGTTTTGCTATGCCTTCAGCTTCTAAATTTGATGTGTTTGAACTATTTAGCCTAAAGAATAGAACCATTGTTATAACAGGTTCAGCTCAAGGAATAGGAAGAGTAGCAGCTATAGCATGTGGAAAAGCTGGAGGAAATATTGCCATTACTGATAAAGATTTTAAAGCTGCTAATATATTAGAAAAAGAATTAAAAGATGCTGGTATTAATGCAAAATCTTGGAATCTTGATGTTACTTTAGAAAATAAAATAATTAAGGTATTTGATAATATATCATCTCATTTTGGCTCACTAGATGTTTTAATAAATAACGCTGGAACAGCTAATAGAAATCCTGCAGAAGAAATGAAAACAGAGGACTTTGAAAATATAATTAAACTTAACCTGACAAGTAGTTTTATTTGTTGTCGAACGGCATCAAAATATATGTTTAAAAATAAAAAAGGCTCTATTATAAATATTTCTTCAATTATGGGCGTCACTGGAGGAGGACCAACTCCTAACTCCCCCTACCATGCATCAAAAGGAGCAATCGTAAATCTTACAAGATCTCTTGCAAATGAATGGGGAGAAAGAGGTATAAGAGTAAATTCGATAGGCCCAACTTATACAAAGACCAGACTGATCAAGGAATTAAATGCGAATAAAGAGAAATTAATTCATATTATAGATAGAACACCATTAAAAAGATTAGCAGAGGTCTCAGAGATGGCTGGTGGAATTTTATTCCTTGCATCAGATGCTTCCTCAATAGTAACAGGACATACTTTAATGTTAGATGGCGGTTGGTCAGCAATTTAAAATCACGGTTACTAATAAAAATGAAAAATATTAATCACTTTTCCGAACTAAATGATTCACAAAAAGAAGCTGTAGAAACGGTTAATGGCCCTCTACTAGTTTTAGCTGGTGCAGGAACAGGAAAAACTCGAGTTTTAACTTCTAGACTTTCTTATATTTTACAAAACAAAATAGCTCATCCATCGGAAATTTGTACTGTAACATTCACTAATAAAGCTGCAAATGAAATGAGAATAAGAGTAGAAAATATGATTGGAAGTTCCATTGCTGGTTGGTGGTTAGGCACTTTTCATTCTCTAGCTGCAAGAATATTAAGATCTAATGCCGAACTGGTAAATCTAAAAAATACATTTACCATTATAGATACAGATGATCAAATTAGACTAATAAAGCAAATATTATCACTAGAAAATATAGATGAAAAAAGATGGCCCGCTAGAAGTTTATTATCAATCGTTCAAAGGTGGAAAGATATGGGACTAAATCCTATAAATGTAAAAAATTCATTCCATAGTGGGACAGACTTTGCTAACAATCAAGCTATTCAATTATATGAATTATACCAAAACCGTTTAATAACTTTAAATGCTGTTGATTTTGGAGACCTTTTACTTCATGTAATAACTATCTTCCAAGAATATCCTGAGATTAAAAAATTATATCAAAATAAATTTAAATATATTCTAGTAGATGAATTTCAAGATACAAATGCATCTCAGTATTACTGGTTAAAAGCTTTAGCAGAAAAGCATAAAAATTTATGTGCTGTGGGTGATGATGATCAATCTATTTATTCATGGAGAGGAGCAGATGTAAGTAATATACTTAATTTTGAGAAAGATTTTAAAAAGACTAAAACTATTAGACTTGAAGAAAATTATCGATCTACTGGTAATATCCTTGCAGCCGCTTCAGGATTAATATCTAAAAACCAAAGTAGGCTTGGTAAAACATTATGGACAGAAGGAGAAATGGGAAATAAAATTAATATAAGAACCGTCTATGATGGAAAGGAAGAAGCAGAATCTATAAGTGATGAAATAGAAGCTTACCAAAGAAATAAAAATAGTATCAATAATGTGGCAATATTAGTAAGAGCCGGCTTTCAAACCAGAACATTTGAAGAAAGATTCTTAAAAATTGGGCTCCCTTATCAAGTAATAGGTGGCTTAAGATTTTATGAAAGAGCAGAAATTAGAGATGCTATTGCCTACTTAAGGTTAATTAATTCATCTGACGATCAATTAGCTTATGAAAGAATAATAAATAAACCTAAAAGGGGCCTAGGTGACAAAACTATCAGACAGATAGAACAATATTCTAGGTCTAGTAACTTAAATTTGGAAATGGCTGCTAAAAAATTATCTGAAACAGATGAACTCACAACAAAAGCAAGGTCATCTATTAGACTATTTTCCAAAAATTTAAACAAATGGAGAATTGACATAAATAATAATAAGTTAGGTGAACTAGTAGAAATTGTTTTAGAAGAATCTGGTTATATCGAAATGCTTAAAAAAGATCGATCCATAGAAGCTCCAGGAAGATTAGACAATCTTAAAGAATTGGTAAATGCTATAAATGAGTTTCAGTCACTCCAGAACTTTTTAGATCATATTCAGCTCGTTATGGAAGGAGCTAATAACCAAGATATAGAAACTGCTAAAATAATGACTTTACATGCAGCAAAAGGTCTAGAATTCCCATTAGTTTTTTTACCAGGTTGGGAAGAAGGTTTATTTCCTAATCAAAGATCTATAGATGAAAATGGAGAAAATGGCTTAGAAGAAGAAAGAAGGCTAGCATATGTGGGTATTACGCGCGCAAAGAGTGACGTCTGGATATTTAATGCAAATTGCAGATTAACTCATGGTCAATGGATAGACTGCATTCCATCTAGATTCATAGATGAACTACCCGAACAAAATATAAATAAATTTTCTTCACATTCTATTAACTATAATTTTAAATCCTCAATTGCATCTGAATGGCTTATAGCAAACAATAAAAAAATACTTAGTCAGAATATAGATATTAATGATAACGATGAATGTAAATTTCAATTAATGGAAAGAATTTTCCATCAAAAATTTGGATATGGAAAAATAATAGAAATTGATGGTGATAAAGCTACTGTAGATTTTGAAAAAGCTGGAGAAAAAAAATTAATACTAACTTTTATAGAAAAAATATAGGAAAACCATAAAATAAATTGAAACATATTTGGGTATTAAAACTTAAGCTTGATAATGAATTTAGAGAAGATATTGAAGATTTTCTTATTACTCTTAATGCTACTATTTTATCTTTAGATGCAGAAAATAATTCTAACTCACTTCACCCAAAATTTTTTAATACTACTGCATTTTTTCTTAGAAAACCAAAAATTTATTTTATAAAAATGCTCGCATTCAATTTGAATATTCAGCCTAAACAGTTAATATTTAAAAAAAAAAAAATTATAGATATATACAAAAATAATATTCAACCTTTAAAACCAATTAATATTGGGCGTTTTATATTTTTAGAAAAAAAAAATTTAAAAAATTTTCAAATATATAAAAATATTATTATACCAGCTGGGCTGGGCTTTGGAACAGGACACCACCCTACTACACAAGGTATTTTATTTATGCTAAATAAAATATATTTAAAAAATAATATTCAATATAATAACATGATAGACGTTGGTTGTGGTTCTGGAATTCTTGGTATAACTATGGCTAAACTATGGAAAAAACGAGTAGAACTAATTGATATAGATAAACAAGCAATAGCAACTTCAATTTTAAATGCAAAATTAAATTTTTTAAATTCGTTTATTAAAGTTACAGAAGCAAATGGGTTAAATATTACTGATAAATTACATTATGATATTATTGCAGTTAATATTTTAGCTAAACCAATCCTAAAAAATATTAATTTAATAAATAAGAAATTAAATAAAAATGGTAGAGTAATTATTTCAGGTATTCTGCAACACCAAAAATATATGATACTAAATAAATTAAGAGATATGGGACTAATATTAGAATTAGAGTACAGAAAACAAAATTGGGTAACTTTATTAATTAAAAAAAATTAATTTAGATTAACCACCAATCCTTCGAATACTTTTCAGAATGATTAGAGTTATAGTAAAATATATTTTTTGTTTTTTTTGAGTTATTGCTTATTAAAGACCTAAGAAAATTAATAATAAATTTACTTTGAATTCTTTTTCCATGATTTAATTTTTCAATTGAATATACAAATTTTGTGTATTTACTTACTTTAGAATTATTTCTTTTTATAAAAGAAGACTCTTTTAAAACCTCATATTTCATATAGTATTTTCCTTATTTTTAATAAATGGCAGTTTAGTTTCATATGGGGAGGAGAATACATAAACTGCCATTATCGAATATAATAATAATTTGATAAATGTAGATGAAAATATCATCAGGGGAGGAATAACAAATTATTATTATACCTATTGTATAAAATAAAAAAAGTTTAAGTAGTAACATTATTGTTACAAATAAGGTATGCATTTTTATCATGCAAAAACTGTTTATATTAGATTTTAAAGCATAACTAAGCTTAAATTACTATAATTATCCTTAATGTGATCAATACAGACATGCTTTAAATGCATAATTTAAAAATTATTTAAGTTTACTTTGTAAAAAGTATAAGATTCCTTATATAGTATTTCATAATGAAAAATAACTTAACTACAATTGAAAGAATCAAATCTCTCCAAAAATATATAGTTAAAAATAACTTGGATGGATATATACAACCTAGATCTGATAGTTATTTAGGAGAATACGTTCCTGAATATGATGCAAGACTTGAGTGGGCAAGTGGCTTTACTGGTTCTGCTGGTACATTACTAATACTGCATAATAAAATAATTTTATTTGTAGACAGTCGTTACACAATTCAAGCATTAAAAGAAACTAAAAACACAGGTATAATAGTAATATTATCATCTGAACAATCTCTAGAATCTTATATGATTAAAAATGCAAAAATTTACAAGAAAATTGCATATGACCCCTGGCTTCACTCATATACACAAGTTAAACGATTTTTAAAAATAGGACAAAATTACAATATTAAATACATATCTTTAAAAATAAATCCTATTGATTTATTCTGGACTAAAAATAGAGTTAAATCATCTGACACAAAAATAAAAATACATCCATTAAAATATGCAGGAATTAGCTCAGAAGAAAAAGTTCAAAGATTATGTTTACATTTAAAAAAATTATCCGTTAAAGCCTATATAATAAATCAGCCTGATGCTCTTGCATGGTTACTTAATATAAGAGGTAAGGACTTAAACCATACGCCTGTAATACTTTCTAGAGCAGTAATATTTAATAATGGTGAAATATTTCTATTTATTAATAGTTCACGTATACATAAAAATATTCAAAATTATTTTAGCAAAAAATTAAAAATTTTATCTGAAGACAGAATTATTACTGAAATTACCAAAATATATAAAAATAATTGTAAAATCTTAATTAGCCCTGATAATACTTCTTATGCATTAATTCAAAAAATTAATAACAAGAATATCAATATAGTTGAAAAAAACTGTCCCATAGAAAAAATGAAAGCAATCAAAAATAAAATAGAAATAAAAGGAGCTATTTCAGCTCATATTAAAGATGGAGTAGCTTTATCTAAGTTTTTATATTGGCTAAATAAATATAAAATTACTGATAATTCAGAATTACTAGCTTCTAATAAAATTAATACTTTTAGAGAAAAACAGAAAAACTTTATTTGTACTTCTTTTGAAACTATTAGTGGCTTTGCATCTAACGGTGCAATAGTTCATTATCGAGTAACAAAAAAAAGTAATAAAAAATTCACAAAAAATAACCTATATTTATGTGATAGTGGAGGCCAATATTTAGAAGGCACCACAGATGTCACTAGAACAGTTGCGATAGGTAAACCATCAGAGAATATGAAGAATCATTTTACTACAGTTTTAAAAGGACATATTGCTCTTGCAAGTGCAATATTTCCTTACGGAACTTCTGGAAATGACCTAGATTTATTAGCAAGATTACCGCTGTGGAAAAAAGACCTTAACTACGGACATGGTACTGGCCACGGTGTAGGATCATGTTTAAGTGTTCATGAAGGTCCACATAGAATATCTAAGGGATCTTTCTGTGTTTTAGAACCAGGAATGATTACTTCAAATGAACCAGGTTTTTATTTAAAAAATAAATACGGAATCAGAATTGAAAATTTAATGTTAGTAAAAAAAATTAAAAACAAAAAAAATAAAAATATGCTAGCTTTTCAAACGCTTACCCTAGCACCAATAGATATCAAATTAATTAAATATTCTTTATTAACAAAAGAAGAAATATGTTGGTTAAATAATTATCATAATAATGTTTATAACAAAATATCTAATAAACTAAATGAAGAAAATAGGAGTTGGCTTAAAAAAGCATGTACTCCTTTTTAATATTGTAATTTAAAAGTAAGATAAGAACTCTTTTTCACTTATTATATTTACTAACAGTTTTTTTGCTTTATTAACTTTTGAACCTGGTTTTAAACCCAATATTAAGAAGTCTGTTTTACTGGAAACTTGAGAAGAAATTAAAGCTCCAACTTTTTCAGATTTATTTTTTATTTCTATACGAGACAAATACTCAAACTTACCAGTAAAAACTAGCCTTTTGCCAAAAAAATAATGTGATGTATCATTATTAACTTTAGTTTCAATAATATTTATATAATTAAGTAAATTAGAAAATAGTAATTTATTATTTTCAAAATAAAATATTAAAGATAAAATTGCTTTTTCACCTATTCCATTTATTAATTTTAATTCGTCAATTAAACTATCTTTATTATCATTATTAAGGTTTAGAATTCTATTTATTAGATAATTAGAATTATTCAAATTTTTTGATATTAATTTGGCAGTTCCTAAACCTAAATGTCTAATTCCAAGAGAGTATAAAACTGTTTCTAAAGTTTGGTTTTTAGAATTGTTAATAGAGTTTATTAAATTAGATAATGATAATTTTCCCCACCCGGACAAATCAAGTATCCTATCTTTTTTAGATTGTTGACTAGTTAAAGTAAGAGAGAATATGTCCGCAGGTTCTTTTATTAAATTATTATTAAATAGTTCTATAATTTGCTTTTCACCTAGACCATCAATATTAAATGCATTCCTAGATACAAAGTGAATTAATTGCCCTATAACTTGCTCTCTACAAGTGAAATGATTTAAACAACGAATAATTGTTTCACCTTCTTCATTCTTTAATAAATTATTACAAGATGGGCAACATTTTGGAAAAATTATTGTTTTATAATTAACAGGTCTCAATTTAGGGTTATAATTTACAATTTGTGGTATTACATCTCCTGCTCTTTTAACTGATATGGTATCTCCTATAGCTAAACCTAATCTATCAATTTCATCTTTGTTATGTAAACTAGCTCTTTTTATTCTAACTCCCCCTATAGTCAAAGGTTTTAATTCAGCTACAGGAGTGATTGCACCCGTTCTTCCAACTTGGAATTTTACATCTTTAAGAATAGTAACCCCTAATTCTGCTGGAAACTTATGCGAAATAGCATATCTTGGTGAATGGTCTGTAGAACCAAGCCTATCATAATAACTAATATCATTTAGTTTATAAACTATACCATCAATATCAAAATCTAAACTCGATCTGTTCAGATATAATTTATCATAAAATTGTATCATTTGATCTAAATTACTACATAACTCTGCAGGTTGATTTAAATTAAAACCAAAACTTTTAATAATTTTTCTAATTTCAACTAAAGTATTACCTAATTTTTTAGAAGTAAAACCCCAATTATATGCAAAAAATCCTAACTTTCTACTAGCTGTAATCGCAGAATCTAATTGTCTAACCGAGCCAGCTGCTGCATTTCTTGGATTAGCAAAAATAGGCAATGAATTTTCTACTCTTTGTGAGTTAAGTTTGTCAAATTCTGAGTTTGCAATATATATTTCACCTCTTATTTCTATATCATCAGGAAATTGACCATTTAAATAGTGAGGAATTTCTTTTATTGTTTTTATATTTTCTGTAATATTTTCTCCTTGCTTACCATCACCTCGTGTAGCTCCAACCTGTAATTTACCATTTCTATATATTAAAGTTGCAGATAAACCATCTATTTTTGGCTCTGCCATAAATTCAAGTTTAGTGTTACTATTTAAGTTAAGAAATTTCTTAGTTTTATTAATATAATCCTCTACATCCTTTTTTGTAAAAGTATTTCCTAATGATAACATAGGAAATAAATGTTGAACTTTTGTAAAAGAAGATTTTAATTCAGCTCCAACTTTTTTAGAAGGACTATTAGATAAAACTAAATCAGGAAACTTTTTCTCTAGTTCCATATTTTCTATTCTCAAACTGTCGTATTCAGAGTCAGATATTTCTGGATCATCATGATTATAATATAAATTATTATGATATTCTATTTGGCTAGCTAACTTTTTAAGCTTCTTAATTACATCTTCTTTTTTCATTACTTACACCTAAGATTTATCATATATTTTATTATATTTAAATAGACTTGCAGCAGCATTTCTTGCAGCATCCGTAATTTTTTCACCAGAGAGCATTCTTGCTATTTCTTCTAATCTTTCATTATAATTTAAATTATTTATACTTGTTGAAGAATAACTATTTACGTTACTTTTATTTACCTTAAAATGATTCCTCGACCTTGCTGCCACCTGAGGATGATGGGTAACAGCTAAAACCTGGTTGTTATGGCCAAGTAGATCTAATCTTTTTCCTATAGCATCTGCTACAGCACCTCCAACCCCTGTATCTACTTCATCAAATATTAGAGTTTTTATATTACTTTTTTCATAGTCCGAGACTAAGGAAACTTTTATAGCTAGCATTATTCTTGATAATTCTCCTCCAGAAGCAATTTTAGCTATATAATCATAGCCTGTATTCTTATTAGTTTCTATTTTAAAAATAACATTATCTATACCATTAGATTTCCAATGATTCTCATCTAATAAATTCATTGAAACCTTAAACTTAGAATTATCTAACTTTAAAACAGGGAATTCTTTATTAACAGATTTTGATAATTTAATAGATGCCTTGTATCTTAAATCAGATAATTCTTTAGCACTGCTATTAAATTTATCTCTTAAAATATTAATATCTTCTTCTATATTCTTTAAATCTTTTTGAGACTTTGCAAAACTGTTTAAATTATCTTCAAACTTCAGTTTTAAAAAATTTATTTCACTTTCATCTATATTATGCTTACGAGCAATTCTTTTAATTAAAGAAATTCTATTTTCTATTTCATCTAAACTTAAGTCAGTTTCATCAACACTATCTAAACACTCTTCTAATACAGCTTCAGTTTCTCTATACTCTATGATTGTTTTTTCAATTGATTCATCTAACTTTTTAAATAGCTCTTTATTTAAAGATAAAATTGATACAATTTTCTTTTTTGAAAGAGTTAAATTTTCATATATTCCTTTTAAATCCAGATCACCCCTCAAGAGAAAATTAATTTTACTTAAATTTTCCTTTATTTTTTCTATAGACATTAAATAATTTTTATTCTCTTTAAGCTTATTAATTTCATTATCTTTTAAATCTAATTTAATTATTTCATCTAAATCCTCAGCTAAACTATTTTTTTGACTATCTAATAGCTCCATTTTCTCTTTATATTCATTATATAATTTAACTTTATCTTTATATAAATAAAAAGAATTTGATAAATCTCTTGTATACTTTGATAAATTTCCCCAGTTATCTATAATATTAATGTGATTAGAATTTTCTAATAATCCTGCCTGATCATTTTGTCCATTAACTTCTATTAGATAATTACTTATTTCTTTCATTAAATTTAAGGATATAGACTCATCATTTAGAAATGATTGACTTCTTCCATTAGATAGTATTTTTCTTCTTAGAATTATTTCATTATCTATACTAAAGCCATTTTTATCTAAAAAACTTTTTACTTCATTATTATCATTTATAATAAATAAAGCAGATACAGTAGCCTCATTTTGCCCCTTTCTAATTAATCTCTTTTCAGCTCTCTTACCTAGTATCAAATTTATTGCATCTACTATAATAGATTTACCAGCCCCAGTTTCTCCAGTAAGAACTGTAAAACCTTTTTCAAAGTTTAATTCAATTTGTTCTATCAAAACTATATTTTTTATAGAAATATAATTTAACATTAAAAAACCTATTAATTTGATCTATCGAATATATCTATAAATTCATCTAATATTTTTAAAAATGAATTTTTGTATTTCCGGTTTGCATCTTGATTTAATATCAATTTATCTTTTTCATTTTCAAATAAAGTATATGCATATAAATACCACTTATTTTGAGGATAATTATGTCCTAATACTGAAGCATATACTTTAGCTTCATTATATAAGCCAAGTCTATAATATGTCTCTGTTAAACGTGCCAAAGCTTCTGGTGCATGACTAGTTTTTGAATAACTATCTACAACTGTTTTAAACCTATTAATAGCAGAAATATAATTATCTAAATTTTGATAAGTTCTACCTACATCCATTTCTTTTGCTGCTAAGTGATCCTTAACCAAATCTAGTTTTAAGTTGGCATCTCTAGCATAATCTGAATTAGGAAACCTCCTTATTAAATTATTTAAAGCTTCAAAAGCTCTTCCAGTTATAGATTGATCTCTTCTATAATCATTTATTTGTTCATAATAATTTAATGCAATTAAATAAAATGCATAATCTATATCACTTGCCCCTGGATGTAATTCTATATATCGTTTTGCCCCGGCTATTGAATCATCATAATTACTTAATTTATAATTTACATAAGATGCCATTACCTGAGATCTAGTTGCCCAAATAGAGTATGGATAAAGCCTTTCAACTTCTAAGAACTCATTATGAGCCTTAATATACTTATTTTCATCCACATACTTCATTGCTGAATTATATATTTCTTCTACACTTCGTTCTATATCTTTTCCACTATCAACCTTAGAAGTGTTGGAAGAACAAGAAATAAATAATAATAATAAGCAAAGTATTAAATATTTTAATATTAAAAATAATTTATGCATGTAAATATCCAAATTGTTAATATACTAAATTATAACATAAGAGATTTATAAAATTTAATAAAAATTAATTAACCTTAACTTCATACTTGTTATAATTATAATATCATGCAAATGTCCAAATTATTATAATTTAAATTAGGATTAATATGTCAAAGAATGATAAAATATTTATACAATTTGCACATGAACTAGCAAATTCTATCCAAGAAGAAATAAAAAAACAATTCCGCATAAATAATGATTGGAAAATTAAACCTACTAAAAATAATAGGCGTCCACAAATTGTTACAGAAGTAGATTCAAACTCAGAAAAAATAATGAGAAAATTAATCAACAATAAGTTTCCTAATCACGGTATAATTGGGGAAGAATTAGGCTCTGAGAATGAGAATGCTGAATATGTATGGGTATTAGATCCAATAGATGGGACTAAAGCTTTTATTTGCGGTCTACCTATTTTTGGAACTATGATTGGCTTAGTTAAAAATAATAAACCAATTATGGGCTTAATAGATCAACCTATTACGAGTGATAGAATATGGGGAAGCTCTGACGGAAGTTATTTAAATAATAAATTAGTAAAAACTAAAAATTTTAGTTCTATTGATGAAACTATTTGCGCTATTACTGATCCTGCGATGTTTTTTGAAAATGATAGAGATAAAGCTATATATAATATAGTATCAGATAAAACATTATATATACGTCATGGAACTGATTGCTGGGGTTATGCTATGTGTGCAGCAGGTTCAATAGACTTAGTTATAGAAAAAGACTTAGAAATATGGGATATAGTTGCTGCTAGGGCCATTATTGAAGCTGCAGGCGGTATTGTAACATCTTGGGATAAAAATGAAGCTGCATCAGATAGATCTGTCATAGCGGCAGCTAATTTAGAAACTTATAATTATTTTACAGAAATTATTTCTGATATTAAAGTATAATAGAATTACTATTTGGAGTTTAAATGAGGACTGATAGAGAAAAAATGGAATACGATGTAGTGATTGTAGGCGCTGGACCAGCAGGCCTTTCTTCAGCTATAAAATTAAAACAATTATCAAAAAATAGTAATAAAGAATTATCAGTTTGTATCGTAGAAAAAGGACCAGAGGTAGGAGCACATATTTTATCAGGTGCCATATTTGAAACAAAGGCTCTAGATGAATTATTTCCAAATTGGAAAAAAATGCCTCACCCAAAAATGTCCAGTGTGATTAAAGAAGAATTTGTATTTTTAAACAAGAAAAGTAGTATAAAAATTCCAAATTTTTTACTTCCTAAAACAATGAATAATCATAAAAACTATATAGTTAGTCTATCTAATATGTGTAGATGGTTGGCAGTTGAAGCAGAAAATTTAGGTGTAGAAATTTATCCTGGCTTTGCCGCAAAAGAAATATTATTTGATAAAGAAAATTCAGTAATTGGCATTGCTACAGGAGATATGGGGATTAATAAGAATTTGGAAAAAACAACTTCATTTGAAGCTGGTATTGAGTTAATAGGAAAATATACATTATTTGCAGAAGGCTGTAGAGGGCACTTAGGAAAACAATTAATAAAAAAATACAACCTAGATAAAGAAAAATCCCCACAATCATATGGCATAGGTTTAAAAGAAATTTGGGAGATAGATACTGAAAAACATAAAGAAGGAAGTATTATGCATTCTGCAGGTTGGCCTCTAACTAATGATATATATGGTGGGTCATTTTTATATCATATGGATAATAGACAAATATCATTAGGTTTTGTAATAGGACTTGATTATAAGAACCCACATATAAGTCCTTATGAAGAATTTCAAAAATTTAAGACACACCCTAAAATAAAAAAAATATTAAAAAATGGGAGAAGAATAGCCTATGGGGCAAGAGCTCTGAACGAAGGAGGTTATCAATCACTGCCAAAATTATATTTTCCAGGTGGAGCCCTAATTGGTTGTGAAGCTGGCACATTGAATGTTCCTAAAATTAAAGGGAGTCATACAGCTATGAAATCAGGAATGCTCGCATCCGAAATTATTTATAAAAATTTACAATCAAATTCAAAAACTAATGTAGGATTAGAAGAATATGAAAATAAATTTTATAGTTCATGGGCTGGCAGTGAGTTGAAAAGTGCAAGAAATTTTAGGCCAGGATTTAAATATGGATTAGTATTAGGTACTATTTTAGGAGCATTAGACCAAAAATTATTTAATGGAAAAGCTCCTTGGACATTAAAACTAAATCTTGCCGACCATAAAGCAACTAAACCTTCTAATAAATATAAAAAAATAGAGTATAATAAAGCAGATGGCATTTTTAGTTTTGATAAGATCACTAATTTGTCTTTTTC
>Ga0315326_10000827_pt1 | contig 15485 bp, 10 predicted proteins | sample M180m32315metaG_FD_203457 | JGI IMG/M metagenome (GOLD analysis project Ga0315326, IMG submission 203457) | Ammonia-oxidizing marine archaeal communities from Monterey Bay, California, United States - M1 80m 32315 | ecosystem: Environmental > Aquatic > Marine > Coastal | place: USA: California... | reverse complement strand
GGTCAAGCAACACAGCAGGAACAAGCACAACAAATTGCTCCTTTACCTGATGAACTTGGCTCAACACCAATGCCGACTCGTGCTCCACGTCAAGAACCAGCAGGTTCCCGAGGAGATCCTTTCCGCCGATCTGAACGATCACTTGAAGATATAGGTGCTACTCCAGTAATTGACGATGCTTTACCAGATCTACCTCCGCAACGTGCACGACTAGTAGCCCCTGCGATGCATATGATGTATGCCATTGCTGATAACGCTTACTCCGATCCGGCTCTTCGCAAATTTGTGCGACGTATGGAAAACTTCATTCCATCTAAATATGAACCGTTGCCATGAGTTTCAGCGAACGCCTCGACAAAATAGTCGATGCTCCTTTTGATCTTGGGGCGCAGGCCGCCGACTTTGTTATAGACGCAGCAGTTCACACAGCAAAAAATATTAATCCGGTAGATGCTCTCATTGAGTCTTTCAAAGACAACATTATGGGAATGCAGTCCGAAACTGGGACCGGGGAAAAAAATGTTGCGAGTGCGTTACTTGGACCTGAAGGCGTAATCGGTGCGCCTATAGGTGCATTACCGGGTGTAGTTCGTGACCCGTTTAGCCAACTGATCTGGACTCCGTTCATGGAGTCGATGCAATTCACCTACAAAAACTTTATTGACCGTCCAATCGGGACTTTGGCAACAGTCGAAAGAATGATTTCATCGGAGATAAACGAAGGTGAAGACATTTTTGAAAGAGTTGGGAATCTTGGGGAACAACTAATTCCCGGTGTAGGTGACAGCAAACTCTATAACTGGAGTACATACCAACAAGCGTGGGATGTAACGCAAAGTAGAAGCGCAGGCCAAGCGCTAGCGTTATCTGCTTTCCATGTAGATATTATGGACCCGAAAGCTCTTGAAGAGTTCAAGGGAACTGACTGGTATTTCGCAACGTCTGGCATCATTGACTTTGCATTAAACATTGGACTTGACCCTCTCTATCTAGCTGCTCGTGCAGGACGTTGGGGTTACGCCATGCGGCGAGCCAAAGAAACGTATCGGCAAACTGGGCAATACGATCCAAGGATGGTGCAAACAAGTCTTGCCCCATTCCAGTTTCGTGATGTAAAACCGAACCGTAAAGGGCAGCCTCGTTTACGTGACGAAGCGTTCTGGGAAAACTGGAGTTACCGTCCCACATTCCTTGACGAAACAGTTGCACCTACCGTAGACGAAGTAATTAATAGTGCAGGGTTTGATAAGTTCCGTGCAGAGATCTGGAACATAGCCGAAGAGGTTCGAGCCGGGAGAAGAGGCCAAGGCGAGCTTGATCTCACTCACCCAGTTTCCTATCTGGATTTACCAAGACGAGAAGGGACATTGGATAATCCGCGAGTTACACCTGAAGATTTTGGGACACCCCTTAATACTGAGCGGCATGGTGTAGCTGGTGAACGAGGTGGCGTTGTTTATCATGGGTCGGCCAGTCGTGATTTGCATTCATGGATTGATCCCCAAACTGGTGAGCTTGTCATTAAAGCAAACCTTCCGAATCCTAACTCGACTGTACCATCGGTTTCTTTTAGTTTTGATCCTACTGTTTCTCTTGGTTATGCAAATGATCCGAGAATGTGGCGTGGTGAACATGCGACTAGTGGATACGGTCATGGGATCGTATTTGAAATTGATATAAGAGGCCTTGATCCATACATCGATGCGCGCACAGCCCCAATGCCTCACTCGAACATTGCGGAGATTCGTGTCAACTTCGATCCAAAGACCGGAGATGTTGTCCCCTTCGAGACTGCGGATGCTGTTAAGGCTGGTCTAGGCGCAGCCTCTGAAGTCAGAATTCCGAAAGACAAGTTCCGTGTCATAGACGCTGGAGCAGATCCGAATGTTCGACCTGTTCGTCCAGAAGGAGTTTGGGATGGTGAGTTTTGGGTTGATATAGACGAAGCTATTGAGAAAGGTCTATATGTCGAACCCGAGTGGGTGCCACCTAAACCAGCCACAAGATTTGAAGAGGAGTTTGGGAAAGCATTCATTGATGCAGGCAAACAAGGACGCCTCGGCAAAGGCTGGGATCGACCTGCTGAAGATATGTATAGGTGGGGACGGACTATCGCCAAAGTCATAGGTGACGGACCAGTCACCAATCAGAGTTGGTTGTCCTTCGACAATCTAATCAAAGTTTCTTTAGCTGGAACTGGTGGCTTTCCGGCATTAGAACGGCAAGCTGGTTTACTTGCTTCAGTCATGTTCCAAGTAGACAACCTTGGTGGTGGCCGTGCACTCGTAGATCAGATGCAAACCATGACCGACGAGATTCTTGAACTTGAAGCACGAAGTAGGAATACTGATGATTTACAAGAAGTTGATGCGATAGCTCGCCGTGTTAGAGAACTTGAAACAAAAAGAGCAGCGTTAGCTGACTCAAATCCTCAACTTGTAGACGACGTTATGGAAGTTGTCGCTGAGGCTTTAAGCCAAGGCGAAACCGGTGTCGCTAATCTTTTGGGGCAAATAGATACTCCATCGTTCCGCACTCCCGAAATTGGGACATCCGAGTTTAACCAAATGTGGAAAGACCTCGGGGATTTAAAGAATACACCGTGGAACGCAATTCTCTCCCTTAAAAACAATATCGTAGAAACACTTATTAAAGAAGTCCCCAACGGATTCGGCACGCCCACAGTCTTAGATAAATACGCTACTGACGTTGGTAACAGTGTTGTTAAAGCAGCAGCAAACGAAATTCTTGACACACATCAAGTACCCACTCTCCCAGATGCACAACTCCCCTATCTAGGCCCAAGCAACAGACTTGGCTATAAAGCCAAAACCTTCTTTGAGAAATCTGGGACTTACCGAAATGTTCAGGGTACGAACGCTGTCCAAATAGTTGTTGATAAAGTCGCCCAAAACATTATTGATCTACAACAACCCAGCGCTGCTTATATACAGGTTGAGCGAATGCTCCGAGATGTGCAACGCATTCCTGCGGCACTAGCAACAGAAGTCCCTTACGCCCAAAGAAACATTTTGGAAGCTGCTGGTCTTAACGCCGACGATGTACTCATAGACTTCCTCAACAAATCCAACGACCGTGATGCTCTCGCAGCACACTTTGATGATGTTATAAAAAGAATTAATGACACAATCATTGAACAGTTGGGGCCGATACTCGATGACGGTGTTGAAGTCACCTTAGGCGCAGATGACTTACGGCAAATTCTTAACGGTCAAATCATTGACGCAAAAGAAATTCTGGATAAAGCCGCTGACGAAACACAACGATCCTTTGGCAATGTGGACTTCACGGAAGTTATTTGGGAACAGAGCAGAGGCGAAATAATTAAGCGGCGTATCCCAATCAGCCCAAGCCAAATGCGTAAAGCCTCATTGGTGCCACGCTACGACCTTGTAGATCGTTACGTCAAAATGGTTGAGGGCGACATGAAAACCATTCCCACACCAGACGGCCCCAAACAAATCAACATAGCTCCCGAACGTGCCAAGGTACAAGCAGCACGACGAATGATAAGTACCGCTTGGAAACGAGGAGTTCTTTTAACTCCACGCTGGCAAATGGTTGTCAATGTTGACTCCATGTTGCGTAACTTCGCTCACCTCGGAGTAGCAGACTCTATGGCCGGTATGGGCATTAAACTTGATAGGCTTCGTGCCCGTTGGCTGGAGCGTGCCGGTACTGACGTTCAAGGAATTGTTCTCGGCAAAGTTGATGAAGCATTAGGCGAATATGCAGTAGGGCTTACCTTTGTAGAGAAAGTTCGGGAATACAACAAGCGTTATGACGAAGGAACAGTAGAAACAAACTACGAAGGTTTGATGGATGAAACCATCAGAGAAGGATACGCCGCAGGGAGACAAAAACGTCGCACAGTATTCATGTCTGGACTCGGCCTTTTCTTCGCTGGACCAGCAGGCGCAGCAGCATCAGCAGCAATGTATGGGCGACATGCACGCACAAGCCAAGTTCTTTTAGCTCGACGTAAAGTAGCTACAGGATACGGGGAAGCGTTACTTCTTGATGCCAAGCATATGGTTGATGAATTAGAGCAAGCCGAACGTGCGGTATTGGAAGGACTTGATGATAGATCGGTTCTGGAATTTGATTTACTGACCCCTGAAGAAGTCAACAAACTCGGTCAAGATATGACAATGGCTGAAGTTCTTGCCCAAGCAAAGAAAGACAGACGAGAAGCAGCGAAACTGTTAGCTGCTCGTTCCGAAGGAGTGACTAGCTACCAAAAAATGGTGGTCGAAAACTTTCGGAAAGAACAACCAGAGATTGCAGGCAAATTTGATGAAGCAGCCGAACTCTTAGGAGACATAGGGTACGGCCAGTCGATGCTCGGATCGAATGCTATGCCTAATCCGTGGGGCGATAACCCACAAGTTCGAGCAGTAAACGAACGTCTTAATAGTGCTAATCCTACGAAACGACAGATTTGGTCTGACACAAATGCAGAGATGCGGCGGACTGAAGCGTGGGAAGAATCATATCAATACGATATAACTAGCCGTTATGAAGCAAATGGTTTTGTACGGGCTTATGACGCATTCATACAAAATCATGCAAGCAGTCCGGGGATGCCGGGGCAGTCAGTTCAAAGAGATTTCTGGCGGCAACAATGGCTTGGGAAAACAAACGATGAAATCTATGAATGGCTGGGCACAGAAGGGCGGCCAGTCTTAGATAGTTTGCCTGATGAGTGGCGGAACCCAGAAGCACGAATGGAACTCATTCGCAGGACACGTTACGAAGCAAACAGTCTTGTCCCAGATTTACCCGAGTTTAGTGCAGTCCGAGAACGACTTGCTAAAGGTGAACTTGTTACATGGGACAGAGACATACAACCTGTACTTGATTCTTTGGGTCGTGAAGCAAAAGCGATCTTAGATGAAGTAATAGAAACAGGTGACATACGGAAGATCCCGACAGGACGAGTTGCAGACCAAGCTGTTTATTTTGCTGTCACAAGCAGATTAGACGGTTCAGTTTACTTAGATGGCAGTAGCGCAGTTTCTAATGCAGCGAAAGATGTGCGTGAACTTGAATTTATCGAGTTAATCCGAGGGATCGGAAAACAAGTAGATGCTGAAGATGTACGAAATATTAATTCGCTCGATTTCACTGAGAGACTTGCGCCCCTAATAGATTTCGGTAAAACAGTAAATGATTCTTCCTATTTGGATGGACTTAAAACTGGTACACAAATCAAACAAGCTAAAGAAATTATTCGCCATGTAACTGATACGTGGTTTGAAAATATGACAATGGTTGAAGACACTGTTTCACGTGGAACAATGTTTGAAGGAGCATATGAACGCCAAATGGCAATCGAGCTACAACGGTACCGGAATAATGATGGGTCATACCGGATACCAGAAGCTGGTAACGCCATAGAAGAAATGGCCCAACGCTCTCGGCGTTACGCTTTAGCTGAAACCAAAAAAATCTTGTATGAACTTGCTGACCGTACACGGTTTGAAGAAATAGTTACAGAACTTTTCCCGTTCCTCGGGGCATGGCAAGAAGTAGCCACACGGTGGATGGGCTTGGCAGGCCAGAACCCCGTGTTCGTCGCTCGTGCTCTACGAGCATGGAATCTGGTCACTGGTGAAGACGACGAAGGAAACCCTCGAATTGTTATGCCGATGCCCGGTTTCCTTGATTCCAATATCGGGGATATAAAAATATTTGGGAAACTTTCACAGTTAGCCAATCAAGATATTAACCTTAACCTTGAATCTGCTTCCATGATCGGTGCTCTTCCCGGTTTCGGTCCTCTTGTTTCGTTTGCTGTTTCTGAGTTGATTGTAGGAAATCCAGAGCTTGACGAATCACTTGGCTGGATGTTGCCTTATGGATTCGTAGAAGGCGAAGAAGTATACACACGATTTATTAACTCGCATTCTCCGTCTTGGATTCGTAACGGAGCTAAAGCAGTTGGCATGACTGATGCTGGTAAAGCAAAAACTGCTGCTCTTGTAACGCAAGACATGATTACCCAGTATGTCGAAGAAGGGCGAGAACTTCCTCAAAATGCGGTAGAACTACAAGCATTTGAAGATGAGGTAGAACGCCGAACCAAAGCAGTCTACGGCATATACATGCTGCGTTCTTTAGCTGTTCCAGTTTCTTTCCGTCAACAGTCTCCGTATTGGGGGATCATAAAAGAAATGTGGGATATATCGAAAGAACATGGCTCGGATGTTGCAACAGCGTGGCTTCTTGAAAACCATCCAGATATGTGGGCATTCACGGCACGTACCACAATGGCCCAAGGGGTTAGAGCCGGTACGTTAGAGGGACACGAAAAATACCAACAACATAAAGACTTCATGGAAAATAATCCTCAACTAGCTCCACTAGTTCGAGGCGAATTTGGTGCACTCGATGTCCAATTCAATTACAACCGTGCAGTTGCCGAAAAAGAAAAACGTGAAGGCCGTCGAGATTACATGGACCCGGCAGGCATTCTTACCGATGCGTCTGTCAGTATGGGTTGGAGAGAATGGCGTGTCTTCCGAAACTCAATGGACGATGAACTTCGCAATCGTGCAATGGGAGGAGGCTCATCTAGTCTTTTAGCTAACTCAAACTTTGATTTGTGGAAAGATCGTCGTAAATTTATTGAGGATCTCGGACGAGAAAATTCTTTCTGGTTAGAAGAGTTCAATACTTTCGGGCAACCACAAGTGCAAAAAGAAGTTCTTGCTGGTCTACGGGAGTTCATTTCTTTAGAAGAGTTTGCATACCGCCCTGAGATTCCACAGATCGCAATGTTTGTTGGCAAGCATGACCAACTTGCTGTAAAGATGGTGCAACGGGCTGAGGGTACCAACAACCGCAACTATTTGCGGATGAGTTATTCTGGTAACCAAGATATCCGTCAAGAATGGGATGTGTTCTTGCTGGAAGTATTAAGTTACCCCAGCTTCGGCCCAATCTATGACAGGTATTTTAGTAATATGCTTTCAATTTCTGTAGGTAATTTGCCTACCGGTTTAATGACCGAATACGAGGTAGCGGCGTAATGGCAGGCAACAGATGGATTCCTGATTTCTTAGAGGAAGGCGTGCTTTCCTTGTTCGATAAGATTGCTCAAATTTTACGAATGCAAGGCGAAGGTGCCATTAGCGATGCTGAAGCGAACGAAGCATTAGCTGAAGCTGTTAAGGATGAAGGCATTATGCAATGGCTTCAAGACGCTTGGAACTACGAGTTTGTTCCCGAAGGTCCAGACGATAAGTCTAAAAGTTTATTGCCTGATTTTATGAGTCCTTCAGCAATAGCTTTAGATGATGAAGAAGATACAGGTGAAGATAGCGAAGCCGTCACTCCGCTCGAAGTGGAAGAACTTACAGAAGCATACGATGAGCAAGGTATAGCCCCCCAAGACATTCCACGAGATTCTCAGGGGAACATAGTTCCTTTACCAGAACGTACAGGGAACGAACCTACTTCTCTTGAACGTATCCCTGATCCTGCTGGGTCTGGTCGTTCACTGGTTCCCGATACATATATTCAAGCACAAATCAACCCAGAAGAATGGGCTGCGTATATCCCTGTTGAGTTCGGTGAACCTGAAGGAGCGCTAGATAGAGGGACTTATAACTTAGCTCCTGTTACTGGACAAATGGGTGTCCAAGATCTTGAAGTGTTTGAAGCTCGCCCCATTTCACCGCAGATGCAATCTGTTATGGGTGAAGATTCCATGTCCCTTCGTTGGACAGATGATCCACAAGCAGGTATGTCTTTCACCCCTGCCCTTATCGAAGATGTTCCGTTTACATATACCAATGCCTATGAAATATATATGGCGCAAACGCCAGAGAACCAAAAACGTATTGCCGAAGGTTTAGCATTAGGTACGGGAAACACTTCGTTCATGTATTCCGCTATTGGTGACAAAATGTTCACTAACCCGGATGCTATCTACGCTGACGAAAATGTTCGTAGGGCTTTGATCCAGCAACAGGCTTATGCACAAAATATGGCAAATATCACTGAAGGCGGATTCGCTGGATTGGGTGATGAATACATCCCTGAAGTTTGGAATCCTGAACAGGTTCAAAATGTTTCAGATGAATTGTTTGAACTTGCTAAAAACGCTGGAGCGGTAGTGTCTATAGGTTCGTCTTATGGGAATGCTGTGGCTGGCAAAGTGATGGCTTCATTGACGGGTAAGAGTGGGGATGATCCAAGGTTCCGTGATCTGGTCGCAAAGTGGACTGATGAGATTCAGCGGGAAACGATGGGTCGCAAAAATATTACTCAAACAGAGTTGCAAACCATGTTCGGGGAACGCATCGAGGGCGAGTTTGCTGAAGATGTCGCTGCTAATAACAATTTGAGCAGGGCTAGTACTTTAGCGAAGGTTATGGGAGTAACGATCTAATGAGAGTATCTAGCGAAGAATTAGCCGAAGCTCTCGAAGATCGGGGCTGGAATCCTGACGATATTTATAATTTTGTCGCTATAGCAAGTTTAGAATCCGGCTTTAAATTAGACACTTTGGTATGGAACTCTTTAGACCATTCGGCTGGCATGTTCCAACTAAATCTTAGAAAAGAAGACGGTGGCGCTAAACGTGCTTTTGAGTTAGGGATTGTCGATACTGAACGTGTACCAACAAAATCTGAAGTCCGAGCATTTTTAAAAGGCTTAGACAAAGAAGAGTTATTTGAATTTAATTTAGATGTAGCCGAATATGTTTATAAAGAGGCAGGAAATAATTTTAGGCTTTGGTCTGTTCACCCAGACAATAAGTATTTTGAAAAAGATTCCGGCGATGAATACACAGCGGAATTAAAAAAGAAAAAGTGGCTAGAAGGGCGTGCAGTAGCTCGTAAAGCCTTAGGAGAAGTAGGTATTGAATCTCCATTAGCTAACTTAGATCAGTCTTATATCGATCAGAATATACCTGAAAATTTGCAGGACAAACGGGGTAGCGAAATAGAGTTTCGTTTAGAAGAAATGATGGACGAAGCTGAGACTCGTGAAGAAGCAGCGATCATTCGTAAAATGATTCTGAACGAACGAAATCGTGATCCGTGGAAAAGCGGAAAATTTGCTGGCGATCCTTTAGATGTCACTCGCCCAGATAGAGAGGTTTATCTTGGCCCTGATGACTATGAATTAGCTTCGGCTCAAACTCCCAACGATCCTCGTCCAGAAGAAGAAATAGTTACTGAAGACAATACCCAATGGGAAACAATGGATTTCCCTAACTCTGAACAAGATTTAGAACAAAGCATTGGAAGCAAAAAATCTAAGTTAGATATTTTGATGTGGGAGTACTTACGGGGAAATCCTTCAGCACTAGTCGAACATCCTATTACGGGTGAAATGGTTGATCTTGTTGACCTGATTGAAGAGAACCCTCTCGGTCTTGAAGATGGCACTCCAAAAATGGAGCAATGGATCAAAAGCATTTACTACCAAACAGACCACTATCAAGACAGTGAAGTTGGTAGAGCAGACAGAGAATACCAGTGGAACAGTGGAGGCGATAGTGAAGACGAATGGTCTACCCGTCGCCTTGACCTGATCTCTCTTCAGGTTGAAAATCTTGAAGAGATCCTTGGGCAAGCCAACATAAATCTTGACGACGCACAGATTTGGGAGTTAGCAAAACAATCCTATTTGCAAGGACTAAATCTTGCAGAAATAAAAGATTTCTTAGTTACAGCGACAACAGATACGGGAAGTCCTCTTTTCGATTTTGGTGCAGGGGCACCTGCTGGTGGAACTATTTCGGATTTCCGAAGCAGTATCAAAAACTTGTATCGCCAGTATTTGATGGACCCGGATGAAGAGTTGTTGAAACGACGTTCTGAACAACTGTTTACGGGTGAGACAACTGTTGATTTGGTTGAAGACGAAATGATTGAGCAGGCAGCTTTGCTGTTCCCTGCTTGGAAAGATCGTATCGAAGCTGGTAAAAGTCCACTTTCTATTGTGGGTGCTTATAACGGGATCTTTAGTTCTGTGATGGGGTATACCCCTCAATGGGATGGTCGCCACAAAGATATGGCTGTCCAACTTGGCGGTTTAACTGTAGAAGGCCAAGATCAAATGGAGATGTCTGGTGGGGATTTTGCTCGCTGGCTTCGACAAACAGATGAATACGATCAAAGTCCACGGGGGATTAATAATGCTTATGAGCTTGTGACTGGATTGGGCAGGCTCATGGGAGAGGTTGCGTAATGGTTGAGTATTATGATACGGATGCTGAAGGCAACCTAATAGACCGTAGACCAAGCTCGCAGGAAGAACGAGATGCTGCTAGATCAGCTATTGGTTGGACTCCAGAACGAGGTGTAGAAGCCGGACAAACCTTTGTACCTAACCAGCGTCGATGGGTAGCAGGACAAGGTTGGGTTGACCCGCTTTCTTCTGAAGAAAATCCTGAGCTTGGCGCAGGTTATTGGACGGATCCAGCAACAGGAACAAATACTTATATTTCTGGAGATGTGATTGAGCCAATAGATCGGCTTCCGGGTGAAGAAGATCCGTATGATAAGTGGGAACGGTGGAAGCGTGACGAAAACATTAAAGGTGCTAAAGCAGTTATCCGCGGTTTCCTCGAAAGATTCGGGTTGGGTGCTTTAACAGATATAGCTATGGGTTGGGCAGAGTCAGGCATGTCCCAAGAAGCAATGCTTGTAGAACTCCGCTATGGAACTGACCCAACTGTACGTCAGATTTATGACGGCAAGTTTCCTGCAATGAAATTGCGTGAAGCCGGAGGATTCCGGGCAATTAACGAAGCAGAGTACCTTGACCTTGAACGAGGCATTTTACAGATAGCTAATCGAGCAGGAATAGATAACGAGTTTCTTGGCATGGATGCGGAAACAGGTGTAACTGGTATCACAGCTTTGATTGGTGGAGATGTTTCTTTAGCTGAATGGCGTGACCGTGTAGCTCTTGGGGAAGAAGCAAAGAATAATGCTGATGACACGACTATAGAATTGTTGCAGTCACGTTACGGATTTGGTGATGGTGACATTGTTTCAGCAATGCTTGATCCAACAAAAACTAAAAATATTATAGATGCCCGGCGTCAATATGGTGCTGCTGGTTTAGCTTCCCAATCTCAAAAAGCACTTGGTCCACAAAACACATTCAGTAAAGATCTTTCCGATGAGTTGCAGCGTTTACAAGTCCAAGGTCGCGAAATAGCTGCACGAGTATCTCCGTTGCAAGGATTAACAGCTAACTTGCTTAACGAAACAGGTTTAACTGCTGACCAAATAGGTGAAGGCGCATTCGGTATTGGCACTGGGCCTTCCACAGTAGGGCGGAAACAGCAACGTCGAGGCGCAGCATTCGCAGGAGACACAGGGTTATTGACAACTCCAATGGGTGTGACTGGATATGGCACAGCAACTTAGCTATAGTAGTTATGTTGTCTGGCCCCTCCGGGGCGAGCTATTCAATACCCCCCCCGTCTGAAGTACCACCGCTGAAGATGCGTAACGATAGGTGAGTGACATATGACAGATTCCGACTCCACTAGTTACAGTGATGGCGGTGCTGCCAGTACATCTGAATCGAAACCCAACTGGCGTCGTGATTTAGAAAATAGATTAAAAGATGCAGAGGAAAGAGCTTCTTCTGCTGAAGATCGACTTTCTAGTTATGAACGCAGGGATACGTTCCAGTCAGCAGGACTTGATCTTTCTGATGCTCGTGTCAAGTATTTCGTGAAAGGCTATGAAGGCGAACTCGATGCTGAAGCTATCCGACAGGAAGCTATGGCTGCCGGTTTCTTAGGCGATAATGCGCCACCTGTTCAAGCCGAAGCGATGATGCAAGATGCTATGCAAGCGGAACAACGTATCCAAGCAGTCGGAGAAGGCGGAGATCCAGTGTCACAAGCTGATCTTGAAGCCCGGATTAAAGCAACAACAAATCAAGATGAATTGCGTGCTTTGATGGAGGGTGAAGGTATCTTGTGGGGAGCAACAGCCTAAATCTTTAAGCTAACGGAGTCCTAACAATTAGGATTTCAAGTGGCATATACAACCACAGCAACACTTGACGATCAGGTAAAAACGGCGTTCGATCAGGTTGCGTACTTTGCTTTACGTTCGCAGCCTCTTTTCGAAATGGTCGCTGATGTCAGGTCCACAGCCCAGAGCCATAACGGTTCGGGTGTACAATTCACGTTCTACGCTGATATGGCGCAGGCAACAGGCGCTCTTACTGAGGGTACTGATGTAACTGCCGTAGCGTTGACTGACAGCGCAACAACTGTAACTCTTGCAGAGTATGGTAACGCTGTTATCACCACCGCTAAGGTGCGTGGAACCTCATTCCTCAATGTTGACGCTGATGCGGCCAACATTGTTGGTTACAACATGGCTGATTCGATGGATAAAATCGTTTCAGATGTCGCTAACGGCGGTACTAACGTAACTCACGTTGGTCAAACCAGTCGTGGCGCAATTACCGCAGGTGACGTTTACACTGCTGCCGAAGGCCGTAAAGCCGTCGCCCAGCTTCGTACTCGTAACGCTCCCGGTTGGGATAACGGAAACTACATGGCGATCATTCACCCTGACGTTTCCTACGACCTTCGTGGAGATACAGCGGTAACTGACGTTATCCAGTACCAGCTATACCAAGAAGGCGCTCCGATCCGTGCAGGTTCGATTGGCACTTTCAATGGCATCGAATACATTGAAAACCCCCGTGCAGGTCTAATCGCCGACGGTGGTGCTGGTACAGTCGATGTTTACCAAACACTTATCTGTGGGCGACAAGGTGTTGCTAAGGCATTCTCTCGTGCCCCCGGATTTGGTTCTGATCCAAGCATTGTTGTCGGTCCTATAACTGACACCTTGCGTCGGTTCAATCCTATTGGTTGGTACCACCTTGTTGGTTATGGCCGCTTCCGTGAGGAATGCCTACAACGTGTGGAATCATCCTCCAGCATTGGTGCTAACTAATAGTTAGCCCCTAGAGATCGCAGAGGGGTCGGGTTTTCCCCCTTTCCCCGGCTCCTCTGCACTCCTCTGCTATCATTTAAATCATGCCTATCGTTAATGGAAAGAAGTATCCTTACACCGCTAAAGGTAAAAAGGCTGCTGCTGCCGCAAGGAAGAAAAAGAATGCAAAAACCAAACGGTGATGTAACGATCAGGCCAAAGCCGATCCAAGGAACGAGTAACACAAATGGCTAGTGGTCTTTACGTTGAGACTTTCGAAGCGGCGTTGAAGAACGACCTCGCACTTGATATGGACAATGACACGTTCAAGTGCATGTTGGTCACAGCTTCATATACCCCGAACTTTGAGACTCACACAAACAAAACAGATGTAACAAATGAATTACCGGCTACTGGTAACTACACCGCTGGTGGCGAAGCCCTTACAAGTGTTGCGATGAGTAGCAGTTCCGATGGGACAGGCACAATTAAATGGGATGCAGCCGACGTATCGTGGGCAAACTCCACGTTGTCGAATGTGCGAGCCGGAGTTATCTACGATGACACGGTAACAAACGACCGTCTGATTGCTTACATAGATTTCGGGGGAGATTTCAGCACAACGTCAGGCACATTCCAGATTCAGTGGAATGCGTCTGGTATTTTCACCCTTGATCTGGTTCCATAGGAGCAATAATGCCAACAGCCAATTATCCAACATCTCTTGACACAACCTCAACACAGGTAACTCCGGGGTCTACTACTGACTTGGATGCCGCAGGTTACGAGCACGATCAGGTGCATGGCGCTGCTTCTACTGCTTTGATTGCTGTAGAAACTAAACTAGGTATTAGTGCTTCGCCTGCTGCTTCGGCATCAACGAATGCTGTGCTCACACACACTGGTACTGGCACGACAGCGTGGTCGAACACGTTGACAAGCCCAACGATTGCTGGTGCAACTCTTTCCGGCGCTGTTGTTGGTGCGGACCAGATCATGTCAGCGGTTACGCATAAGGATTATGCGGAAACATGCGCTGAGAACGCCACTGTTACAGGCACAGTCGGTATCGATTTGAATAACGGCAATGTTCATTCAATCATATTGACTGGTAATGCGACCTTAACCTTTGATAACCCGGTAGCGACCGGTGATTCAAGCTCGTTTACTTTGATAGTTAAACAAGACGGTACTGGTTCACGTACAGTTACGTGGCCGGGTTCAGTGGCTTGGGCTGCTGCGACTGCTCCGACTTTGACGACTACTGCTAACAAGTTCGATGTTCTAGCGTTTACTACTGTTGATGGCGGTACTCGCTGGTTTGGATTTGTGGCGGGTCAGGATTTCGCGTAATGCCATTTGGGGCCGGTAAGGTAGCTTTACTTGGTGCCGCCGGTTCAGGTGGCGGCGGTAGTTCCATTGAACCTATCCAAACGTCAACGTCCACAGCGGCTTCATTGACGTTTACGAGTATTCCTCAAACGTATAAGCATCTTTGGTTGGTATGGACACTCCCGGGCAATAGCTCGAACTGGGGTAACGCCTACACCTATGCGGAAAATGATCCTGTGCCGAATTATTCAGCTTCCCATATTTTTTATGACCATGATTATTCCCTAGCGATTTATCAGACAGATGAACAACCTGCTGGCTATGGTTTGAAGATGGCTTATGGAGATGACTCGGTAAGCACCAGTAGTGTCCAATATCACGAATTTTTGTGGCCCTATTATTCGGATGCGGCAGGAAGCGGAACCACGAGCCGTTGGTTGGGGGCTTCGGGTAGTGGGTATACGGGCAACCCGAATACGGCGTTTTACAGTTATTTAACAGCGCTCAATGAATACGGGGGTTCAACCGCAACTTTGCCGATAACTGAGTTGACTGTCAAATTTGGTGACGGTACTGCTTTACCAAGCGGTACGACTAGAACATTGTATGGGATTAACTAGTTATGGCGTTAGAGTTTATTGCCGAGGTCGATGCCAATAGCACCGACACAGAGAACCTAGTTTTTACTGGTATTCCCCAGACTTACGATTCACTTCGGATAGTAGGTATAGGGAATACTGATTATTCTCTTAGCCAAGGAATGAACGGTGTTTTCTCGTTGCAGTTCAATGAACAGACTTCTGATTCTAAACATGCTTACATGAGAGTGGCGTCTGATTACAACGGAGTCCTTACGAACAACGAGGGGACATACAACGCCAATTATGCTGAGTGTGGCTCGATGTCAGGTAACGCACCTGATGGTGGTTATTGGCCTGCTACTTACATCATTGATATTTACAGTTATAAAGGCGAAGCCTCAAATCACGATGTCCAGTATTTTTCTCGGAGCGTGTTAGCTACAAACGACAATAATTACAGTCATGCGGCTTACTATGCTGGGACTTACAATAATGGCACTACAGCAATTACAAGTTTGCAGTTGAAGTCGGCGTTTGGTAACTGGATTCGGTTCAGTAAATTTAGTTTGTATGGGAGAGACTGATGGCAGCAACCCATGAACTAATTGAAACT
>Ga0315326_10000822_pt1 | contig 15512 bp, 19 predicted proteins | sample M180m32315metaG_FD_203457 | JGI IMG/M metagenome (GOLD analysis project Ga0315326, IMG submission 203457) | Ammonia-oxidizing marine archaeal communities from Monterey Bay, California, United States - M1 80m 32315 | ecosystem: Environmental > Aquatic > Marine > Coastal | place: USA: California... | reverse complement strand
ATCCACATAACCCGCTTTAGACCACTCATAGAAATTGCTATACCGATGCCACAACCGACGGGTCAATTTGAACTGATGGAATAATTGACTGAACGATTCGGGTGATGGGGTTCCGGAAAGTAGAACAATATTCCTATAGTTGACCGTGCATAAATTTTTAAATCTCAAGGATGGCTTTGGATAAGCTCCTAAGCCGTGAGCTTCATCCGCAATTAATAAATCCCAATCGCTGTAGCGATATTTTTTTAGCTGTTCATAATTTGTTACTAATACATGAACGCCTAAATTGAGCGCATCCCGTTGAATGCTCGCGATAGCTTTTAACTTCGTTACAAATAAAATCCTTTTGTATTTAAGTTTTTTGGCAGCATAGAGAACCGTGAGAGTTTTCCCCGTTCGAACCTCTCCTGCTAAATAAGCACAGCCTTCGTTCTTCAATAAGGCGGCTATCTTACCCGCGGCGGTTTCTTGGTAGAGTCTTAATTTCATTTGAGAAGCATTATTACTGTTTTAACGCCTCTTACTTCATAAAAAGCTTTTTCAATAGCCTCTACTCTTTGGCCCACCATATTTTCCCATTCTTCTGGTGTTTGTATGACAGCTACATCATCTTTGTCGATGTCTTTATAAGGCCAATTATAAAACTCAAAATCTTTCTGTTCTATTAGGCCGACAAAATGAACCTGTTGATCTAATAGCATCCGTGTAGCAGGGGAAAGTCTCTTTTTAACTTTCAGCCAGACTTTGTTCCCATACAGCTTAATAAGCTCTCTTTTATCGGTCCGAAGCGGTGGTTCCATTTCCTTGACGGGGTTGAGTGCTAACGCTATCATAACGCTATCAACCCAATAGTCAAGCAACAGTGCAGAAAACAAGCGTCATAACCGTCGCCCTACCGTTGGAGCAGATCCAATGGTTAGACGAAAACAAAGGGCCAGAACTTTCAAGAGCTGCTTTTATTCGGACCATTATTCGCAGAGCGCAGGTTCAACCTGATGCTTATGAATATCAGTTAAAGAGATAGAAATGGATATAACCCAAGAACTCTTGCGACTTCCTAAGTCGTGGGGATACTGTGCCGTCGATGGCAATAAGCGGCCTTATCAAAAAGATTGGCAAAACAAACCACTCTCACGCCTCGAACTTTTTAAAGAAATCTCTGGCGGCAAAGCCAAAGCAATTGGTGTTGTATCGGGTCCGAAATCTGGCGTGATGTTTCTTGATCACGACGGTGCTTCCTGTTCGCAATGGCTTACTGAAAATAAATTAAGCATTGGTTCCCTTCCTCAATCTTGGATGGTGACATCAGGGCGCGTCGGGAGGTTCCAATTGATCTACAACGTCCCAGAACAATATTGGTCCAAGATTAAAACTAAAAAATATAAGACAGGTGAAAAGGATAAAGACGGCAATTTGGAACAGGTCGAATTACGGTGGGAAGCTTGTCAATCTGTTGTGGCCGGTCAGCATCCGATGGAAGGATGTGGATACCGATGGATGGAAGGACGCTCACCGTCTGATCTTCCTTTAGCTGATGCTCCTGAATCATTATTAAAAATGATGATGGAAAAGAAGAAAAAGACTATTACACCTGTTCAGGTTTTTAATTCAGATTCAGACAAAGCACGGTCACTCCTTCAATCAATTAATCCAAACCGGTTAGATAATTACGAAACTTGGCTCGCTATTGGGATGGGTGCTCATTCCGTTGGTGATGATTCACTTTTACAAGATTGGATAGAACTATCTCAGAAGAACAGTAAATTTGATCCTGGTAAGTGTGAGGAGAAATGGAAATCCTTCAACCGTTCAGGGATCTCTCTCGGTACGCTTCAGAAATTTGCTAAAGAAGACGGATGGGTACAACCGCCGAAACAGTTCCCTAGTTCTATCGTCCCTGAAAATACACCGCCGTTACCTGGCAAATTAGAACAGCTAACATCGCAGGAATTAGTTTCTTTTCTCCGTAGTCAAAAGACTGAACTTCGATTTAATACCTTTACCCATAACATTGAAATGGATGGGAAAGTTCTTAAAAATGCTGAGCTGTTCTATCTGAATCTGGCTGAACTTGGTTATAAAGTTGCCAAAGAATTAGCGATTGATTGCTTATTAAAAGTTGCTCACGAAAATCCTTATGACCCCGTAAAACTTTATCTAGATCACGTGAGCGCTTGCGTTCCTCCGACTTACATCGAACAGTTAGCTACAACATACCTTCGACCAAAAGATGCAGCCGTTGGTAAGCCAACTATTTACGATGCAATGCTTAAGGCAACTCTGATAAACGCCGTAAGGCGGGTATATCAGCCTGGGTGTAAGCACGATTCTGCTTGCGTTCTTCAAGGAGCGCAAGGTGTGAAAAAATCTTCCTTTTGGAAAACGCTCGCTGGCCCTTTCTTCTCAGATGCACTCGGAGATATTTCATCAAAGGATGACCTCCTCGTTCTTCATAGGTCATGGATAATGGAGTGGGCCGAATTGGATTCGATCACATCACGAAAACATGCTGGTCAGGTTAAATCATTTCTTTCTCGTTCTACGGATTTATTACGTGTTCCTTATGGTCGGTCTGTTGAAGAATGGCCCCGTAAAGGCATCGTCGTTGGTTCGACTAACAAGCAATCAGGATTATTAATTGATGACACTGGCAATAGAAGATTCTGGGTTATACCTTGCCAAAAATCGATTACTGATTCAATTGATCTCGATTCTTTACAGCTTGAGAGAGATTCAATATGGTCGGCAGCCGTCGCCGCTTACCGTAAAGGCGAACTGCATTACTTAACAAATGAGCAAGAGGCCGAAATCGCTTCTGAAAATATGGACTACATGGTCGAGTCCCCCTGGGCGCCTGTTATTGCTCAATATTTAGCTGATCCGTCTAATCAAATAAAACCTATTACAACTGAACTTTTGCTCACCGAGGCCATTGAACGCTCCGTCGAACGACAGACTAAAACAGACTCTATGAATGTCGCATCAGTCTTACGTAATCTCAAATATGAGAGAAAGCGTAAAAGGATAGGGGGAACACTTAAATACGTTTGGTTCCCTCCTGTACCTACCGATGTTCCCTAGGTAGGAACATCCGCAACCCCTTACAATGACCCTCTTTTAATAACCTGTTCTAACTGTTCTATATATATTCTATATATATATATTATATATATATTTAGGGTATATATAGGGGTAAATAGAGAATAAGGAAACTCATAGGCAAAGGTGGGCACATTGGGAACGTAGGAACACTTATCTAATCTCATTTCTGTCTCATGTCAGTCTCAAAAAGACAAGAACCTGTCGTTGACCGTATGGTTCTGCTCCTCGCTCAAGCCAAATATACTGCGGCTGCTTTAGCCGATAATGCTCTTGACTCAAATGACCCTATCTCTGATGACGCTATCCTTATGTTGTCCCGTGATTTAAATTCTATTAGAAATTATATTCACACCGCTTATGAACCAAAATTCAGTGAATAAACTATATTTATCCTATGGCTAAGAAATCTACAGACAGGGAAGTTGATTGCAGGGTTAATTCTGTTTATAATTTACTGATCAATGGTCACAGTAAGACCCAAGTTGTTCAATACTGTTCGGAAAACTACAAGGTTGGTTTAAGACAATCAGAAACCTATATAGCTAGAGCCAGAACACTGGTTCAATTAGATGCTGAAATTGAGAGGCCACAATGGCTCCTGTCTGCTCTTAGCCGTCTTCAAAATTACGAATCTCAAGCAGCAAAACGTGGTAATCACCAGGCAGCCCTACGCGCTGTGGAATTACAAGCTCGGTTATTGAGGTTTGAATTAAGTTGACTTCTCTAATTGCGGGGATATGTGACAAGGAACCGCTTACCGCTTTTGCTTATCAGTCTTCTATTAATAGTTTGCCTACGGCGGCAGAAGTTAAGGCGCGAATATTTGAAGGATTATTGCCGCATCAAAAGGCATTTGTGGAAGATACAGAGCACCGAAAATTAGGTCTAGTCTGTGGGTTTGGAGCGGGAAAGACACATGGATTAGTAGCGAAAGCCAGCGTTATTGCAGCCGACAACATTGGGTATGTTTCAGCTATCTTCGAGCCGACCAATGTGATGCTTCGGGATATTTTGATCAGAACGATGAATGATCTTTTTGATCAATGGCAAATTCCTTTTAGTTATAGAGCTTCACCGTTGCCTGAATTTACGCTTCATTTTGAGGAAGGAAATCATCAAATATTGCTTAGAACAATCCTGACTTATCAACGCTTGCGGGGCCAGAATCTCTGCGCTTGTGGTTTTGATGAGGCAGATACTCTTCCTATGGGTGAGGCTACCAATGCAATGAATATGGCATTAGCAAGATTGAGGTCGGGCAATAATCAACAGTTTTATGCTTCAACGACTCCAGAGGGATATGGTTGGGCGTTTCATACCTTCGACAAAGACGCAACAGAAGACACCGCGTTGATTAGAGCAAGAACAATGGATAATCCTTATTTACCTGATGGATTTATTCAATCACTTGAGCAGAATTATTCTGAGCAATTAATCAAGGCTTATTTAGACGGGCAGTTCGTCAACTTAACAACGGGTCAAGTATATGATCGGTTCTCTAGGGATATTCACGTTAAGGATAATTTGCCTGATTACAGTGATTCCATTCTTAAGATTGGGATAGATTTTAATATTTCTAATACAAATGCTGTTATCTGTGTGCGGGACCGTGAAAAGTTAGTCATAATAGACGAAATTGTGAAGGCGCACGACACTGACGCACTAGCGCAGGAAATCGTTAGGCGTTATCCAAACCGTAAAATTCAGGTGTTTCCAGATGCTTCAGGATCGCAACGTTCGACAAATGCCTCTAGGACAGATATATCCATACTCGAATCTTATGGCTTTACCAACATGTCGCCGCGAGCTAACCCCGCAATCAAAGATCGAGTCCAGACTTTGCAAAATCTTCTCTGTAACTCCAAAGGGGAATCACGCTTGGAGGTTAGCTCCCGTTGCGGAAGGGTAATCGAGTGCCTTGAGCTGCAATCATGGGATGAAAAAACACAACTTCCATGCAAAAATACAGGTTTCGATCACACTAATGACGCATTAGGATACTGTGTATATCGAGAGTTCTCTATTCTGTATGCTCGTGCGGGTAGCAGAACAGGGATTAGAATTTATTAAAACTAAACTCTTCACATATCATGTATAGCGGCTACACCCATTACAACCGAGAAAAGGCCGCCGCAGGTGTGACGGTAGAAGATCCATGTTTTGCTTGGCAGAATATGGAGCCGCATTGGATTCTTATAGAAGACCTCCAAGGAGGTTCGTTTGGTATTCGTAAAAAACACAGAAGGTATCTTCCACAAGAACCTTCTGAGCAAGATATTTCCTATGATGCAAGACTTTCACGTTCTGTTGTTCCTCCATATCTGCAACGCATTGAAAGAATGTTGGCAGGAATGTTAGTTAGAAAACCTGTTCGTTTGAATGATGTTGGTGATCAAATAAGGGAAAATTTATTTAATGTTGATTTACAAAATAATGATTTAAATGTCTGGACTTTTGAGTTGTCGAAATTGGCTATTCGCTACGGACACGTGGGTGTGCTCGTAGATGCTCCGGCTGCTGGTGAAAAAGGCCGCCCATATTGGGTCACTTATACGCCACGGGAAATTCTTGGTTGGAGGACAGAAATTATTGATGGGGTTCAGAAATTTACACAGCTTAGGCTTTTAGAAAAGGTATTTGAACAGGACGGTTTTTATGGAGAAAAAGAAGTTGAGCAGGTAAGGGTGTTAACTCCTGGTAATTATGAATTACATCGTAAAGATGAAAAAAAAGCTGAATATGTTTTATATGAAGAAGGAACAACATCATTAACAGAAATTCCTTTTGCTGTTGCTTATTCAAACAGGGTGAACTTTATGGAGTCACGTCCTCCACTTGAGGACATTGGGGAATTAAACTTGCGCTCGTATCAATGCGGTTCAGATCTTAGTAACCAATTGCATATCAGCAGTGTCCCCATGCTGGCTTTTTATGGTTTCCCTCAATCAAGTGAAGAAGTAAGTGCTGGGCCAGGAGAAGCAATTGCCTTCCCGGCTGAAGGTCGAGCTGAATATATCGAAATAACAGGAAAAGGTTTTGAAGCTCAATTTAAACAACTTGAACAGATCGAAAAGCAAATAAATAATTTAAGTCTAGCGGCTGTTCAAGGATCCAAGCTATCCGCAGAGACAGCAAAATCAAAAGAAATAGACCACTCTCAAGGAAATAGTACGCTAATGGTCTTGGCACAGCAGATTCAAGATTTAATTGATAACTGTCTTCTGTTCCATGCGAATTATTTAGGCAGTAATGAAGCTGGCAGTAGTTTTGTTAATCGTGATTTCTTAGCAGCACGTCTTGAACCGCAAGAAATAGGTAGTTTGCTTCAACTTTACACTGCTGGAACTATTACCCAAGAGACACTTTTAAAACAATTGCATGAAGGAGAGGTCCTTGGGGATGAATTTGATGTTGATGAAGAAATTGAAGCAACACAACAAGCTAATCTAATAGAGATGGAGCAACCCCAGGAAGAAGTAGAACCTGAGGAAGAAGAAGAATCAGCAGAGCCAGAAGATACTGACGAGCTTGAATAATGCCTACAAAGATTGCTGCTGGTGAGGGTGTCCCTTCTGCCTTTTATCGTAATGCGATTGATTTAAATCGTTTCAGCAACACTACGTCTAAGAAACTTATAAATTCTTATAACAGCGTGATTCTGAAAGCTGTGGAGCAACTTAAGAAGATAGAGAAACAGCCCAAAAACAAACAACCTGCATATAAAGCTGCTCGATTAAGAGCACTTATAAAACAAACGAAAAAGAGTTTAGATAGTTGGGCTAATTTAAGTGTTGATGCATTAATTGCTGACCTTGAAGGAGTTGCAAAGGTTCAAACTGGCTTTATTGCAGACCAGATGAAGAAAGCTTTGCCATCTGGAATGGAACAAAAGATAGTAAATCAGCTTGGATATAGTGTGAGATCTGTTGCTGTTAGCCCATCCTTTGCTAAGGCTGTTGTTAATACTGATCCTACTGCTTTAAATATTTCTGTTCTTAGTGATGATTTAGCGGGGATTGTTAAACCTAAAGGAACATTCCGTTTGACAGCAAAACAAGGTCAGACAATAACTTTACCTAATGGTGAGACTGTCAAGAAAGCATTTAGGGGTTTGGCTCAATCGCAAGCTAAAAGATTCAATCAAGTAATACGAACGGGCCTCCTGTCTGGTGAAACAACAGATCAAATAACAAGGGAGCTTGTCGGTACTTTAGATTTTGGAGATCAAGCAAAGACCGTAAAGCAAATGCAATTAGCGGGCGGCCAGGTTACAAAGATGGCAAATGGTCAGATTTCGACGATTGTAAGAACTTCTATTAATCAGGTTGCTAACACAGCTAGTCAAAGTGTTTACAAAGCCAATCCTGATATCACTGAAGAATATAGGTATGTGGCAACGCTTGATTCAAGGACTTCGCCTATTTGCAGAGACCTAGATGGTTCAGTCTTCAAATACAACCAAGGGCCAGAACCTCCACAACATTTTGGATGTAGGTCAACAACTGTTGCTGTTATAAATTACAAAAAGTGGGGCTTCGATCCACCTCCTGTAGGAAAAAGAGCAAGTGCAGATGGGCCTGTCCCTGCTAACACAACTTACGGTAAGTGGTTATATGAACAGAAAAAACCAAAAACAAAGTTTGACCCTGGAAGAGCACAGGTTGCAGCTTTAGGGACTACAAAAGCAAAGTATTTTAATCGACTTGCTAATAAATATGGGCCAGACCAAGCCCTTAAAAAATTAGTCAGAGATGACAATACAGAAGTCTCTTTAGTTCAGTTGCAAAAGAGATATGGAAAACCCGAAGACATAAAACCAAAGCCAAAAATTGATTGGGATGCAGTTTCTAAATCGCCAAAAACAAAGGCTTCTTTAGCAGCTTCCAAGAAGCTTTCGGAAAAGATTTCTAAAATGAAACCACCTTCAAAAGCTTTGATAGCTAAAGAAGGAAAATATATGACACCTGCAGAAAAAGTAGGAAAAGTTAAATATAAACCCTTAACAGCAGAACAAAAGAAAATAGTTGATCAGTCAGTAAAAGAAACAACGTTTAAGAAGTTTACACCTGAAGTTGCAACCGCTTCAAAACTGGATAAAGATCTTGTTCTTGCTTTGAAGGACTATGAAAAAGCAGATTTAACAAAAGCAAAGCATAAGAAATGGTTTGAAAATAAAAAAGGGCTTTATTCAGAGTTGATTCCTAAAGGGAATTACAACACCATTACACCAAAACAACTAGGAAAAAAAATAGAAGAATTTCACGTTGCTGATCTTCAGAAGAAATTCGATAAGGCTGCTAAGAAAGCTGAGAAATTAGCTTTAGAAGGACCAAAGCCAAAAGTTAAAAGAGCACCTCTTAAAAAATGGGATGACAAGTCATTTATCCCAAGGGATATTGCTAACGATTCAGATAGAACCCCTCCACCCCCCAGGACAAGGGTAAAGAATGGAAAGAAAACTACAAAAGATCTCTTTTATGATCCAGATCGTAAGAATGCAATGCGGGACTATGACTTGTCAGGGCCGCAGTTTGATGCGACTACATATGAGGTTGGCAACTGGACTGGGAACAATTTTAGAGACATTCGTGGTGTTCAAATAAAACAGGCAGAACTAGCTGGAAAACAATTAAACCCTGGTGAGTTGAAATCTTTACGAGGGCTTAATTCTCGTTTTAAGAGAACACCTGGTCAGGTTGACTTGCTAGCTAGAAACGCAGACAAGATGGAGAATTATATCGCAAAGACCCCTAAGTGGGTTGGTGCTCCTACAGACCCTAGAATGGGGCAGAAATTCTATGATAAGCAGCCTGACGGCACAATTTGGAGGGGTATGGCTGTTGGTGACAAGAAAATAGTTGAATCAATTGTTCAGGGGTTTGAAAGAGGTTCACCTGTTACAACAATGGAAAGTTGGACAACCAATCCTAATACCGCTATCGGTTTTGCAAAAGGGGCAACAGAAAGGGGTAATCATCAAATAGTGCTAAGACATGTAAATAAATATGGAGCACCTATTGAAAAACTAAATGGCATGGGTGAAAGCGAAGTTATCCAACCTAGAGGCGTCCGCTACAAGCTTTTGAGCAAGGATACTACGACTTGGCTTGAGGGTGATCATCCGAAGATGACAAAAAGGGAAAGAGCACAACTTGAAGAATCTTCTATAACTGAAATCGTGCTACAAGCTATTTAAGGTAATCAGGTTTTCCTGTAACTCTAGTAGTAGTAGCTTTGATCCCTTCTGCTTTTAGAAAACTGTCGAGATCTTTATCTACTTGGTTGTTTGTTCTGTCATCATCGGGGTCGATATTGTAGCCGATTCCTATCGCAGTGAAGGGACTCTTGTCTATATAGGCTTCTTTTTGGGGCATTGACTTTCAGTGGTTTCCCTTTGTCTTAAAATGGGATTGGATTAATTATGGCAAAAAAAGGCAAAAAAGGCAAAGGGAAGAAAAAGCGTTATGTTTAAATCACCTAAATAACCCTGTGGGTTTTATGCCTGACGAAACAACTGCTCCTGTGGAGCAAGCTGTTGATTCCGAAAAAGAGAATCTTAAAGCTGAATTAGATGCAATGCGTAAAAAAAACGCAGAGCTATTAGACGAAACGAAAAAAGCAAAAGCAAAAGCAAAAGCAAACCCTGATGTGGATGTTCAAGCTTTAATTGATTTTAAGAATAAGGCCGAACAAGCTGAACTTGAAAAACAAGGAAAATATACAGAAGCCAGATCAAAACTTGAGGATCAATTTAGGGAACGCTCAGCGGAAAAAGATAGCAAGATCACAGAACTTGAAACAAAAGTGCGAGAGTTAGAACTTGTTTCTCCCGCCGTACAAACCTTGGCGGAAATAGTGCATGATCCAACTCTTGTCCTAAATAACTTTTTACCTAAAGATAAAATAGAAATAGAGAATGGTGTGCCTGTCGTTGTTGATGGTTACGAGAGAACACCTGTCGCTGAGTGGGCTAAGAAACAATTGCCTGAATATATTTTAAAGCAACCAAAGCCACAAGGGGGCGGAGCACCAGCTGGGAGGTCTAGCGGGGGAGACATTCCACCAGGAACCAAGAACCCATTCGAGCAAGAAAACTTTAATATTACTGAACAGATGAGGTTGTTTAGAACTGACAAAGATTTATATGATCGCTTGAAAAATGCAGCAGCACGCTAATATATTGTCATTAGGCAAGGCTGTGCTGAGCCATCGGGTTTGTGACCCACATCGTAAAACTAATTTCTAGGTAATTTTTATGGCGACTGTAAGGTCGGACGTAATCATTCCAGAGGTCTTTACGCCGTATTTGATTGAGCAGACAACTCAGCGTGATGCCTTTTTGGCTAGCGGTGTGGTTCAGCCTATGGCGGAATTAAACGCGACTGAAGGTGGTGATTTCGTAAACGTTCCCTTCTGGAAAGCAAACCTTTCTGGAGATTTCGAAGTGCTAAGTGATAGCACTTCTTTAACACCTGGAAAGATCCAGGCTGATAAGCAGATTTCTGTAATTCTTCACAGAGGTCGTGCGTGGGAAGCAAGAGATTTAGCGGCGTTAGCTGCTGGCTCTGATCCAATGGCTGCTATTGGTGCAAAAGTTGGAGCTTACATTGCAAACCAGAGACAGAAAGACTTGCTTTCAGCATTGTCAGGTGTCTTTGGTTCAATTAATGCAAATGACAGTAACTCTGCTTTATTTGCTAATTGTATCGACTCTGAAAGTAGCGACACTCCTACAGGTTTAAGTCCTAAGCATGTTGCTAAGGCTAAGGCAATTCTTGGAGATGCAGGTGATCAGCTTTCTGCTGTTTGTATGCACTCAAAGGTTTACTACGACTTAGTCGAAAGACGTCTGGTGGACTACGTTGTTGCAGGTGACACAGGCGCAGGCGCAACCGCTTCAGGTGGTTCGATTGCTGCTGCTTACGGTAGTAATGGAGCTGTTCCTACTTATTGCGGTTTAAGGGTCATCGTTTCTGATGATGTAGCCAAAACAGGTTCAGGTGCTTCTACTGAGTATTCAACTTACTTCTTCACTCCTGGGGCAGTTGCTTCTGGTGAGCAAGCAGGTTTGACGACTGAGACAGATAGAGACATCCTTGCTAAATCAGATGCAATGGCTGTTGACCTCCATTACACATATCATCCTGTTGGTACTAAGTGGGCTGTTACTACAACAAATCCAACTCGTACCCAGCTTGAAACCGTAGCCAACTGGTCGAAGGTCTACGAAACAAAGAATATTGGCATCGTGAGATCGACCAATATTTCTGCTCAGGATTAGAGGTAACAACTAATGGCATCTCAATTCGAAGCTGTTGCTGGTAAGGCCATCGGTTATACAACTGGTGGAACTGTTACTCAAGCAACAAGCAAAGCGACTGCTGTCACTCTTAATACAGAGTCAGGACAGATAACATTAAACGCAGCAGCATTAGCTGACGGTGCAGAAGTTACCTTCCAGGTAAACAATGACCGTGTAGCTGCTACTGACGTTGTAGTTATAAACCACGGGTCTGCTGGAACTGCTGGAGCTTATTGGTTAGTAGTTTCTGCTATTGCTGCTGGCTCTTTTAAAGTTACTGTTGGAAATCTTTCTGGCGGTTCTTTAAGCCAAGCAATTGTCCTAAACTATGCACTTATTAAGGGTGCATCTAGCTAATGGGAATGTTCGCATTTAGGCGAGCAAAGGAAAGGGAGGCTGCTGAACAAGCGGCCTCTGCTCCTATTGAAGCTTCTAAGCCAAAACAGAAGCGCAAGCGTAAAACTAAAGCAACTACTGATGGCGATAACAATTCATCACACAGCGGGAGCTGCGAACTCAAATAGTTACATTTCATTAACAGAAGCAAATGAACTTATAGAGGGTTTAGTTGCTGATGATGATGTAATTGCTTGGGAGGCAAATACAACAAGCGATGATTATCGGAATCGAGCGCTTTACACTGCTTGCCAAAGGATTGATCGTGAAAGGTTTTTAGGTGCTAGGGCAACAGATACCCAAGCGTTGCAATGGCCCCGAACAGGAGTAAGAAAACCAGATACTTATATCAACACTTATGCAACAGGTTTCCCTTTCCGTATTACGACTGATTATTTCACTGACACTGAGATTCCTGATCAAATAAAAAAAGCTCAAGCTGTCTTGGCAGCTTATTTAAATAACAATAAAGCAGGTCTTGGCCTTTCTGGTTTAGAAGATTACCAAGCTGTGAAAATAGGAAATATAGACGTTACACCTAACACGATAAATGGAGCAATTGGGGCGGATAGGGTTCCACCAATGTTTGAACGATACTTTACAGGTATTAGAATAAGTGGGCCAGGTAACGTAGCAATCAAACGGAGCTAAAACAATGGGCCAAACTTATCCAGCCGCACTCATCATCACAAACACATCAGCACACACTGGGCGATTTGGAAAAATACATGCATTTGAAGATTCTGTGATGACTTTAGTGAGTCCGAACGTGACAGAGAACGGATCAACAACTGTTTCTGCTATTCCTATCAAGCATGGGAGTGAAATAGAAGGAGTCTTCACAAGCATCACCTTGGCTAGTGGAACTGTTGTCGCTTATTACCTCTAATGGCAATTGGCGATAAGTTAAGAGCTGCTCTTCCGAAAGCATTAAAGCCTTTTTCAAGTAGCGTTACTTTTAGAAGGAAAGTTCCTGGTACTTATAATGCAACCACTGGAACAATTAGCGAGACTGCTACTGATTCGACTGTTAATGGTGTTGTGAGTGACGTCACTTTGAAAGAGGTGGATAGTTTAGTTAAGGCAACTGATAAACGCTTAACAGTCGCTGGGGCGTCTTTGGCAAATGTTCCGACATTATCTGATCAATTTGTTATCAATTCTGTTGCTTATCAAATCATTAGAATAACGAATGATGAGGCAAATAATGCAATTATCTCTTATGAGTTTATTTTGAGAGGATAATGGCTGTTACTTTCAAAGGTGCTAAACCTGGCAATTACGGGGATGAAATAGAAAAGAAATTCAATGCTTTATTGCGTCAAGCTGTTTTGTATACAGATCAAAGATTAAAACAAGAGAGTCCTGTTGATACAGGTCGTTTTAGAGCAAGTTGGCAGATAGGACAAGATGCAATTGGTGTTTATGATGCTGGTCCAGTTAAATCTGTTCCAGCACCTAAAGGAATTAATTACAGTCCTGGCTCGGAGAAAGTGGGGAAAGCCTATATTCTTCACAACACTCTTCCCTATGCTGAGAAATTAGCGGATGGTAGCAGCCAACAAGCCGAACCAGGATGGGTTGAACAAATAGCAAAAGATAGTCAAAGTTGGTTTAGTTCACAAGCAGGGAAAATACAATGAGCAGTACTTTTAATGAGGTCAGAGCTGCAATAGAGGGACGTATTGCTACGGAAATGGCTGTAAGCCCTGCTTATCCTGTTGCTTATCAAAACGCTCCTTTTGATCCACCAAACAACACGCCTTGGGTTCAAGTATTTCTTAGATTTGGAGGGAATAATTATGCAACTTTGCAAGCACCTGCAACTGGTGAATCCTTCAACCGTCAAACTGGAACTTTAGTTATTAATGTTTTTACTCCCATTGGAGTAGGAGCAGGGGCTAATTTCACGATTGCAGAAAGAGTCAAAGACAAATTTGATCGTGCTAAATTTAGTAGTATTATATTTGATGCTGCTTCTGGCCCATCACCTGTAAGCCCTCCTGAGCCTGAATCCTACTATCAGACTCAGATTTCGGCTACATTTGACGCATACTTAGACTAATTAATTCAAATGGCTGTCACCGTTCTGTCAGGCACATCTGGCGCACTCTATTACAAACCTGCTGGAACTACAGGAACTTTTGCTCCGGCTGATGTAACTATTGGTACTGAGACAATGGTTGTTGAAGCTTACCTAAATTTAAAAGCTGGTGATCCTGTCCAGTTTAAAGTTATTAATTCCCAAACAGGTGGATCAGGCACAGGAACACTACCTGCTGGTTTAGCTGCTGGAACAACTTATTACGTCAAGACTTATGTAGCAGCTTCAGGTGCTATGACTGTTTCAGCAACCAATGGTGGTTCGGCTGTTAACTTGACTGACGTTGGAACAGCTGCTTCACCTAATGAATTTGAAGTCTTTTATGATGACTATGCTTCTGTAGGACAAGTTCAGTCTTGGAGTTTTGAAGTAACAAGAAGTGAAATCGACGTAACGACAATTGGCGGAACAATCGGACAGTATGCACCGTTCAAAACTTATATATCAGGTTTTGCAGATGGTTCTGGTAGTGCTTCTGTTTATGTAACGAATGAAGATTCTGCTCTTTCAAACAGAATGGTAGAAGATGTTCTTCAACGTCAACAGGTCGGAGCTGCTTTTAAGCTTTATCAGGACAAGCAAGGCACAGAAGCTTTGAGTCGTAGTATTGCGATGGATGCTGTTCTCTTGGGAGCAACTTTTAATATTAATGCTGACGATTCTCAGATAGTTGAAGTAACCTTTAGGCCAACTAATACTCCTACTTTCGACTTCTCCACATCTGCTTAATTGGGTAAACTCGCCCCTTGGCTTATTGTCAGGGGGTTTCTTTTTGCTTAGAGTTGTATTTACAGCCCCAGTTATTTGAAATGCCAACAGCTAAACCATTAAGTCCATTAGAGAAATTAAAAAAAGCAGCCAATCTCCTCCCAGTAAAACAAGACGTTGTTTTGTCTAATGGCGAAGTCTTTGAGTTTTGGTGTACTCCAATGACTTTTGCAGAGAGGGAAGCTGCAATGAAAGGTACTAACGATGATCCCAATGCATTTGCTCTTAAGCTTCTTATCCAAAAAGCAACCGATGAAAATGGTAGAAGAATGTTTGCGGCAGGTCATACAGCCGAACTAAAGAATGAAGTTAAAGCACAAGATCTCGATAAACTTCTCAAGGCAATAGTAGATCTAGCCGCCAAGGAGGAAGAAGAAAACGACCCAAAAGGTTAAAAGAGCTTTTAAAAAAAGATAATCTTCTAAGGCTTCAACTAGGAGTAGCTAAAGAACTGGGTTATACGTTGCTTGAATTAAATAAGCGAATCACTCTCTCAGAACTACTATTGTGGTCAGCTTATTTCGACCTTTTAAATGAAGAACAGGAAAAGCAAATGCAAATGGCACGTAGGCGTTAAACTAAAACAAGATTGATAACAGAGAATGGCGGCCCTGCTTTCGACAATAGGAGTAACCCTTGATTCAAGAGGTGTTCCTGAAAAGATCAAGAAGATTACGGATAAGGGTAAACAGTTAGAAGGTCAGTTCAAGAAAGTCGGCATTTCTAGTACTGTTGCTGCGAAGAAGGTTGGTTTGTTTGGTGCTATAGGAGCGCAGACAGGCGCAAAGATGAAGATAGCAGCTCTTGGCGTTAAAGCCTTCGATGCTGCTGTTAAGTCTT
>Ga0315326_10000820_pt1 | contig 15553 bp, 12 predicted proteins | sample M180m32315metaG_FD_203457 | JGI IMG/M metagenome (GOLD analysis project Ga0315326, IMG submission 203457) | Ammonia-oxidizing marine archaeal communities from Monterey Bay, California, United States - M1 80m 32315 | ecosystem: Environmental > Aquatic > Marine > Coastal | place: USA: California... | reverse complement strand
TTATGACCATTATTATAGATAATTTTATAGAGTTATTAAATTATCCTATAATTATAACTTTTTTTATTTCTAGCTTTATTATAGGCTCTATTCCATTTGGATTAATAATAACAAAAATTTCAGGATATGGAGATATACGAAAAATAGGCTCAGGAAATATTGGAGCTACAAATGTTTTAAGAACTGGAAATAAATTATTAGCATTATTAACGCTACTATTAGATATATCTAAAAGCTTTGCTATACTTTATTTAGTTAAAATTAACTTTGAGTATTTTCTTGAAAAAGAATTATTAATCTTTCTTTATGTAATTATTGCTCTAATATCATTACTTGGACATATGTTTAGTCCTTTTTTATTACTAAAAGGAGGTAAAGGAATAGCTACTTCTGCAGGTATACTTTTTTTTATTAATTGGATTGGCGCTTGTTTTACATTAATAGTTTGGTTAATAATTGCTATAAGATATAGAACTTCTTCTCTTGGAGCATTATCTGCAAGTTTTATTTCGCCTATAATATTTTGGATTTTATATAAAATAAATTTCATTGAAACCCTATTTTACAACCCAAATATATCCATTTTAGAGATATATTTGATATTAATAATAACTATTTTAATATGGATAAAACACATCCCCAATATTAAAAGACTTATCTCAGGTAATGAGTCAAAAATATAAATAAAATTTATAATTTAAAAAAATAATTTGCTAAAATAGTAAAAGATTATTAATTGTGAATTTATATTTTTAATTATTATAAGAATTATGATGAATATTGTTGTTGTAGAATCACCTGCCAAAGCTAAAACTATAAATCAATACTTAGGTAATGATTATAGGGTTATCTCATCTGTTGGACATATTAGAGACCTTCCTAGTAAGAAAGGATCTGTAGTCCCAGAAGAAGATTTTTTAATGAAATATGAGGTACAAGCAGATAAAAGCAAACATGCTACTGCAATTGTTAAATCAATATCTAAAGGTGATACTTTATGGTTAGCAACTGATTCGGATAGAGAAGGTGAAGCTATTGCTTGGCATATACATACGTATTTAAATGAAAAAAACAAATTACGTGATGTAGAAATAAAAAGAGTAATTTTTAATGAAATCACTAAGAGTGCTATATTAGAAGCTTTTAAAAAACCAAGTGATATAGACTTAAATATGGTAAATGCTTATCAAGCCAGAAGAGCTTTAGATTACCTTTTTGGCTTTACTCTATCACCGGTTTTATGGAAAACTCTTCCTAGAGCAAAATCTGCAGGTCGCGTTCAGTCCGTTGCTCTTAAGTTAGTATGCGACAGAGAAACGGAAAGAGAAAAATTCAAGCCACAAGAATATTGGACTATTAAGTCAAGCTTTAAAAATAATGATGGAGAATCTTTCAGTGCAAACTTAAATATACTGGATAAGAATAAATTAGAAAAATTTGATATAAATTCAAAAGTTTTAGCTGATAATGCCTTAGATAAGATTAGTAATGTTAACAACTATATTGTTAGAGAAATTAAAAGAAAACGTGTTAAAAACCATCCTACAGCACCATTTATAACTTCTACTTTACAGCAAGAAGCCTCCAGAAAACTTGGTATTGGTGCAAAAAATACTATGAGAATTGCCCAAGGTTTATATGAAGGAATAGAGATTAATGGTGAAACAGTAGGGTTAATATCTTATATGAGGACTGACTCAATACACTTATCTTCTACTGCAATTGATCAAATAAGAAATTTAATTACAGAACAATTTGGAAACAATTATTTACCAAAAACTCCAAGAGTACATAATAAAAAGTCTAGTAATTCACAAGAAGCTCATGAAGCTATAAGACCTACAGATATAAGCAAAACTCCAGATAATATTAAAAATTACTTAGATGAAAGACAGAGACTTTTATATGAATTAATTTGGAAAAGAACAATATCTTCTCAAATGGAAAGTGCAGATATAGACCAAGTTAGCATAAATATTGCATCTGATGACCACGATATAGAATTTAAAACTACAGGATCTATTATAGTTTTTGATGGTTATAAAAAAATATATACAGAGGATAAAGATGATATTGATGATGAAGAAAAAAATAATAACAATATACCTAATGTTACAGAGGGAGAATCTCTAAACTCCTATGAAATAAAGTCATTTCAGCATTTTACTGAACCGCCACCTAGATTTACAGAAGCTTCCTTAGTAAAAAAGCTAGAAGAATTAGGTATTGGAAGGCCTTCAACTTACGCATCTATTGTTTCTGTAATTAAAGATAAAGGTTATGTAAAATATGAAAAAAAACGTTTTGAACCAGAGACAAAAGGACGCATTGTTACGGCATTTTTACAAGCTTATTTTGATAAATATATTGAAGAAAGTTTTACGGATAAATTAGAAGCTCAACTTGATGATGTTTCTAATGGAAAAATGAAATGGAAAAAAACTTTGGAAAACTGGTGGTTACCATTTAAAGAAACAATAGATTCTGCCTCTGCATTAAGAGTAAGAGATGTAGAAAAACAAATAGACTATGATTTAGGACCGCATTTTTTTCCACTTTCTGAAGATGGAACAGACCCCAGAAAATGCCCTAAATGTGATGATGGAAGACTAAATATTCGTTACGGGAGAAGTGGAGGGTTTATAGGTTGTTCAAACCATCCTTCGTGTGATCATACTGCACAATTAGTAGTAGGAAAAGGAAAAGAATCTAGTAAATTTGAACCTATTATATTAGGTGTAAATGATAATAATATTGCTATCACATTAAGAGTAGGTCCATATGGGCCCTATGTACAAGCTGGTGAGACTCCAGAAAAAGATAATAAAAAAGCAATCAAACCTAAAAGGGCGTCTATTCCAAAAAATATAGATTTAGAGAGTGTTACTCTTGAAACTGCATTATCTATGCTTGCTTTACCAAGAGATATAGGGCTTCATCCAGAATCTGGAAAAATGATAACAGCTAATAATGGTAGATTTGGACCATATGTTAAACATGAGAATACTTTTGCAAGTATTAAAGATGATAATGAAGATGTTTTCACTATTGGCATCAATAGAGCAATTGATTTAATTACAGAAAAAGAAAATAATCCATCGAAAAGAAGAAACTTTAGGAGAAAAAAAGCAAAAAAATAAATTAATTATACACTGATCTTGACACCTAATAAAGTTTAGGTATTCTCAGCATCATAATAAAGGGAACCAAAATGGCAAAATCAACTACTATAAAAATTAGACTTAAAAGTACTGAGTCTGGATTTTTCTATGTAACAAAAAAAAATAGTAGAACTATGACAGAAAAAATGGAAGTAAAAAAATACGATCCAATTGCAAGAAAACATGTTGTATTTAAAGAAGACAAAATTAAGTAAATAATTTCTGATCCAGTATTTTATGGAAAATAATATAAATATTGATAAAAATTTACCTTTGTTAATTTGTGATGCAGATGAAGTAATTTTTAATTTTATGGATTCATTTGATGAGTTTCTTAATCAAAATAATATGTATTTCTCTTATGAAACATTTAAATTAAATGGAAATATATTAAAAAAAGAAAATAATAAACCGGTTAATAGTGGTGAAATACCCAGTATTATATCAAATTTCTTTAAACAATATGCTATAAAAATGCCTTTAATTAAAGGATCAAAAGAAGTATTATACGAACTTAGCAGTTTAATTAATATTATTATTCTATCTAATATTCCTAAATCTTCCTCATTAAGCAGAATTCACTGTTTAAAACAAAACGACATGCATTATACATTCATAAGCAATGAAGGCCCAAAAAATATAAGATGTATGGAATTAGAAAAATTAACAAATAAAAAAGTATTTTTTATGGATGATCTTCCAAATCAATTATCGGCTGTTGGAAAAAGCTGTAAAAATATTATTACTATTCATTTCCTTCAAAATAAAAAATTAATAAAAATTATTCCGAAAGTACAAAATTGTAATTATAAAGTTAATAACTGGAATGATGTCAAAAAAATTATTATCAATAATATTTAACACTTAGGTCTATCAATATAATTATATTCTTTTAAAGATCCAATTATTTGGTATTCAAAATAATCAAAAACTACTTTATGAACTACCCCATCATCTAAATTGACTAATATTTCAATTTCATTTTTAGGTTTTGAAACATTATTATCATATGCGAAATTAGCAGACCTTATTAATTTATATTTATTAATTCTATCTAATATAAATGTAGTTACATTATTCAATGACTCATCATCTTCCCCTGTGAAGACAATACTATCTATGAACTTATCATTTAAATTATTATCAAGAATAGTAAAAAAATGCTGCATAGGATATAAAGTTTCTAATGGAATTTCTATAATAATGTTGTTTGGTTTGAGGTATTTAACTTCGGCATAATTATTATGTTTCCGGGACTCACCTTCATATGTAATAACTTCTTCATTATTAATTATAACTTTTGACATAAACCTAAACTTGTCATGATTTTTTGATTCCCATGAGGAATATCTGAATAAATTTCTAACTTGAGCCCCATTTTTATCTGTTATGTCTATGGTTGTATTTTGATTAACTATCCATCCGTCACAAGCTTCTCTAACAGATAAATGCATTTGGCCTATTGCATTATGTACTTTAGAAGAATTGGTAACTTTACCTATGTTTAAATTATATATAGATTCATGTGGATTAAATGATAAATTATTATATCGATCATTTGCTAATATTTTTATGCTAAAAAATAGTATAGAAAAAAATATAAATATGGTTGTTTTCAAAATAAACCCCGTTAAAGTTAGTAATAAAAAGCGAATTATATTAATTCTAACCTTAAATTAGAAACATTATAACATATAACTAAAGGATGAGATATGAATATTATTGAGAAAAAACTTCAAAGTCTTGGCATTAAGATGCCTACAGCGCCTAAACCTGCAGCAAATTATATACCTTATGTCATAAGTAATAACTTAGTCTTTATCGCAGGACAAGTACCATTTGAAAATGGTGAAATCAAACATACAGGAAAAGTAGGAGAAAATGTAGATATTGATAAAGCTAAAGCTATAGCAAGAATATGCGGGCTTAATATTCTATCAGTTTTAAAAGATGCACTTGATGGAGATTTATCAAGGGTAACAAAATGTGTTAAACTAGGAATATTTGTTTCTAGTTCTAATAATTTCCATAATCAACCAGAAGTAGCTAATGGTGTATCTGATCTGATGGTGGAAATATTTGGTGAAGCCGGAAAACATGCAAGGTTTGCTGTTGGTGCCAATAGCCTACCTAGAAATGTGCCTGTTGAAGTTGATGCTATATTTGAATTTAAATAATGCTTTCACATAAAATTTATAAGGAAATTTCTTCTATTGGCAAAGAAGAATGGGATGAATGTTCTAAAAACCATAACCCTTTTCTATCATACACATTCTTAAAAAATTTAGAAGATTCAAATTCAATAGGCCCAGGAACTTCATGGCTACCTAATTACTTATGCATTATAGAGAATAAAGGTATTATAGCCGTCTCACCAATGTATATAAAACTAGATAGTCAAGGTGAGTATGTTTTCGACCATGCATGGGCTAATGCTTATTACAACGCTGGGGGAAAATATTATCCTAAAATCCAACTATCCGTTCCATTCACTCCTGTAACAGGTAATAGAATCTTAATTAAAGATAGTTTATCAAAAAAAGAAAAAGAAAATGTCATAAATTTCTTTGCACAATATATTATAAATATTACTAACAATAAATTTTCTTCTACTCACATTACTTTCTGTACTAAAGAGGAGAGTTCAATATTAAGTAGAAATAAATTTCTAACCAGAATAGGTGAACAATTCCATTGGCAAAATAATAATTATAATGACTTTAATGATTTTTTAAATTTACTAACATCTAGAAAAAGAAAATCAATCACAAAAGAAAGAAAATTTATTAGAGATAATAATATTGAAATTATATCTAAGTCAAAAAAGAAATTAAAAGCTATTGATTGGAAACTTATGTATAATTTTTACAAAAATACAACTGAAAAAAAATGGGGCAATACATATCTTACAAAAGGCTTTTTTGATTTATTATCTAAAAATTTCTCAGAAAATATTCTAATAATATTCGCAAAAGAAAATGGAATTATTATTGCTGCTGCTATGCATGTAGTTGGAAAGAATACCTTGTATGGGAGATATTGGGGCTCCAATAAAAATATTAAATATTTACACTTTGAATTATGCTATTATCAAGCTATAGAGTGGGCAATTGAGAATAAATATGATTTTGTTGAAGGAGGTGCCCAAGGCCCTCATAAAATACAACGAGGATATTTACCTGAAAAGACTTACAGTTCACACTACATTGCAAATGAAAATTTTAGAAATGCTGTAAAAGAGTTTTTGATTGAAGAAGAGAAAATTATAAAAAAAGATATTCAATTAATTAATAAAAAGTTTACACCATTTAAAAAGAATTAGCTTAAAGTTTTTTCTTTCGGCCTTGAATTTAAAGAGATATTAAATTTAAAAATTTCTTTTTTAACAGTAACTTTAATATGTCCGCCATTTGTTAAATCTCCAAATAATATCTTGTCAGCAAGAGGTTTCTTTATTTCTTGCTGAATTACTCTAGCTAATGGGCGAGCTCCAAAGACTTGATCAAAACCTTTCTTGGCTAAAGTTATCTTGGCAGACTTATCTAATTCAATAGTAATTTTTTTCTCTTCTAACTGTGCTTCTAGTTGATCAATAAATTTATCAACTATTTTTTCAATAACTTCTTCATTAAGATTTTTAAATTTAATAATTGCATCTAGTCTATTTCTAAATTCTGGTGCAAATAAATTCTTAATTGCTTCTGTATCATCTTCTACCCTATTTTTTCTTTCGAAACCAATAGGTGATTTTGCCAATTCTGCTGCTCCAGCATTTGAAGTCATAATTAGAATAATATTTCTAAAATCAATAGTTTTTCCATTATGATCGGTTAATTTTCCATGATCCATTATTTGAAGTAATATATTAAATAAATCAGGATGTGCTTTTTCAATTTCATCTAATAATAATACCGCATGAGGATTTTGATCTACTTTATCCGTTAATAAGCCTCCTTGATCAAACCCAACATATCCTGGTGGAGCCCCTATTAATCTTGATACAGAATGTCTTTCCATATACTCAGACATATCAAATCTCATCAATTCTAAGCCTAGATTTCTAGCTAACTGTTTTGATACCTCAGTCTTTCCTACACCTGTAGGACCTGTAAATATATAGCATCCAATTGGTTTTTCTATATCTCTTAAACCAGCTCTAGCTAATTTAATAGCATCTGATAATTCATTTACTGCCTCATCTTGGCCATAAACCACAAGTTTTAAATCTCTTTCTAAATGTAATAACTGGTCTTTATCACTAGAATTAACTCTTTTAGAGGGAATTCTCGCAATTTTAGAAATAATGTTTTCTAAATCAGAGACTCCGAGAAGTTTTTTTCTTCTAGAGGGTGGTAAGAGTCTCTGTGAAGCCCCTAGCTCGTCAATTACATCTATTGCTTTATCTGGAAGCTTTCTATCTCCTATATATCTATCACTTAAATCAACAGCTGCTTTTATAGCTGCATGCGTATATTTAACTCCATGGTGTTCTTCATAATATATCTTTAAACCATTTAATATTTTAACAGAATCTTTTTTAGTAGGTTCAGTAATGTCAATTTTTTGGAATCTTCTAACTAAAGCTCTGTCTTTCTCAAAATGACTTCTATATTCTTTATAAGTAGTTGAACCAATACATTTTAATTCACCAGATGCTAAAGCAGGCTTAAGAAGATTAGAGGCATCCATTGAGCCTCCACTTGTTGCTCCAGCCCCAACTACAGTATGAATTTCATCAATAAATAAAATTGCTCTATTATCTAATGAGATTTCTTTTAATATTGCTTTTAGTCTTTCCTCAAAATCTCCTCTATATCTCGTTCCTGCTAACAAAGTTCCCATATCTAAGCTATAAATTATGGCATCTTTTAAAATTTCTGGTGTATCTCCATTAACAATTTTTCTAGCTAACCCCTCTGCGATTGCCGTTTTACCAACTCCTGGATCCCCAACAAAAAGCGGATTATTTTTAGTTCTTCTACACAACACTTGAATTGTTCTATCAACCTCTTTATCTCTGCCAATAAGAGGATCTATTTCACCCTTTTTAGCTTTTAAATTTAAATTTATACAATATGATTCAATGACACTTTTCTTTTTACTCGATTTAGAATCTTCAGAATTAATACTTTCATTTTCTTCATATGCACCTTCTGAATTAGATCCATGACTAATATAAGAAACTGCATCCAGTCTAGTCATATTTTGTTTATTTAAATAAAATACAGCATGACTATCTCTTTCACCAAATATAGCTACTAATATATTAGCTCCTGTTACTTCTTCACTTCCTGACATTTGAACATGATTTGCTGCCCTCTGAATAACTCTTTGAAAGGAAGTAGTTGGCTTAACTTCTTCACCCTTATTTAGTTTTAAAGCAGTTAGTTCATTAGCTATAAAATCATTTAATACGGCTCTTAATTCTTCAATATCTACATTACAAAATATTAATACTTCATTTGCATCTTCATCATCTATAAGAGCAGACAAAAGATGTTCTAATGTAACATATTCATGGTTATTTTCTGAAGCAAGCTCAAAAGCTCTATTTAAAGTTTTCTCTAATCTACTAGATAACATTATTCTTTTTCCATTGTACACTGAAGTGGATGTTGATTTTTTCTAGAAAAATCCATCACTTGAACGACTTTAGTTTCTGCTATTTCGTATGGGTACAAACCACAAACTCCCATACCTTTTTTATGAACATGTAACATTATTTGAGTTGCCTCAGCCCTAGATTTTTTAAAAAACCTTTCTAAAACTAAAATAACAAATTCCATAGGTGTATAATCATCATTCATTATTAAGACCTGATAAAAGGATGGTTTTTTAACCTCTATTTTTTCTTCAATTATAGTTCCTGTATTATTAGAATTTTCATTACTATCTTTAGAACTCATAAAATTATACCCTATCATTAATTCCTATATTATATAATATAACATTATATAAATATTTTTATAACCAATTCTACTAAATATAGATATTATATTAAACTTAAATTAAATTTATTTAAGTAAAAATTTAGTTCTTTTTGTAATTTATTTAGTGAATTTTTACTTTCAGCCTCTATTCTGGCTACAAGAACTGCCTGAGTATTAGAAGCTCTTAATAACCACCAACCATCTTCTCGTTGAATTCTTAAACCATCTACCTTATTTACTATAATATTATTTCTATCTAATATATAAGATAGTTCCTCTATGACCTTAAATTTTTTATCATCTGAACATTCTATTTTTATCTCTTGTGTAGAAAATTTTTGAGGAAGGTTATCTAAAAAATTATCTAATGTAGAACTATCTTCAATTAATTCTAAAACTCTTAAAGCAGCATATATTCCGTCATCATAACCTAAGTATCTATCTGCAAAAAATATATGACCTGACATTTCTCCAGCTAATGGCGAGGAAATTTCTTTCATTTTAGATTTGATAAATGAATGTCCAGTCTTCCACATCACAGGAACACCTCCCAATTTTTCAATTTCATCAAATAAATTTTGTGATGCCTTCACATCAGCAATTATTGGTGATTTTGGCATATCTTTTAACACCTCTTTTGATAATAAAGCAAGAATTTGATCTCCCCATACAATATTACCCCTGCTAGACACCACACCTAATCTATCTCCGTCTCCATCAAATGCCAAACCTATATCTAGCTTTTTATCTTTTACTAAAGAAATGATTTCTTCTAAATTTTTTGGATCAGTAGGATCAGGATGATGAGATGGAAACAAACCGTCTATATTTGAATTAATTAAAATATGTTCTCCAGGCAATAAATTCACTAATTTTTCTATTATATCTCCTGCAGCACCATTACCTGGGTCCCAAGCAACCTTTATATTTTTATTAATTTTATCTAGTTTTAACGATTTTAATAAAATATTGATATATTTATCTTGTATTGAGTAATCTAATCTAGTTCCTTTATTATAACTCCAATTACCTTCTCTTCCCCTAACACCAATATCTAAAATATCATCTCCAAAAAAAGGCACCTTACCTTTCATTATTTTAAAACCATTGTGACTTGGAGGATTGTGGGAACCAGTTACCATAATTGCCCCGTCTGATTCTAAATAATTAGCTGCATAATAGAGCATTGGTGATGGCCCTAACCCAATATCAATTACATCTGCTCCAGATTCATATAAACCTTTTTTTAAACTTTCAGCTAGTTCAGGAGAAGATACCCTTCCATCCCTACAAACAATGACTTTAATGTTTTTTTTATTAAAAGAAGAGACAAAAATATTTCCAAGTCTCTCAGCATCAATATTATTAAGAGTCTTTCCAATTTCTCCCCTTATATCATATGCTCTTAATATATTATTATTAAAAATATGTGCCTTTGACATATCTTAAACACCACCTCTTCCTATACTAATATATTTAAAACCCAAATCTGCCATCGAAGATGGTTTATATATATTACGAAGATCAATAATAACTGGTTTGTTTAGCAAATTTTTTACTCTATCTAAATCTAAAGCCCTAAACTCATTCCATTCCGTCAAAATGACTATAGCGTCAGTATTCCTAATACAGTCATATGTGTTATCATTCCATTTAACTCCACTAAACTCTTTCATTTTTTTAGCTATAGGCATTCCTATAGGATCATATACTTTAATTTTTTTTGCAATTTTAACTAACTCTGGAACAATAACTAAAGAAGGAGATTCTCTCATATCATCTGTATTTGGTTTAAATGTGAGTCCAAGTACAGAGATAGATTTGTTTTTCAATGGATTAATTGCATCCTTGATTTTCTTAACCATATTTATTTTTCTATTATCATTAACTTTAATAACACTATCTATTATTCTACTCTTAGTCCCTGATTCCTTAGCTATTTCAGAGAGAGCTCTTGTATCTTTTGGAAAACATGAACCTCCAAAACCAGGGCCAGGATGAAGAAACTTTGAACCAATTCTCCCATCTAATCCAATTCCTTTAGCTACTTCTTGAATATCGGCACCAACCTGTTCACATATATCAGCCATTTCATTTATAAAAGTTATTTTAGTGGCTAGAAATCCGTTAGAGGCATATTTAATTAGTTCAGCAGTTTCCCTTTTTGCAAAAAGTATTGGAGTTTCTCTTAAATTTAAAGGCCTATACAATTTTTCTAAGATAGATTTTGAATAATTACTTTCTATTCCACAAATCACCCTATCCGGTCTCATAAAATCTTCTATAGCAGACCCTTCTCTTAAAAACTCTGGGTTTGAAGCAACTTCAAAATTTTTATATATCTTAAGTTGACTCCTGTAATTCAGCATATATGTCTCAATTTTTTTACCAGTGCCTACCGGAACAGTTGACTTTGTAACAATTACTTTAGGTTTGTCTGTTAAATCAATTAAATCAGCGATCTCTCTTGCTACTTCAAATACATATTTTAAATCTGCTTTATTATTATTAGGGTTTGTAGGGGTCCCCACTGCTATAAATATTGCTTCACTATTCTTAAAGTCTTCTGATAAATTATTAGAAAAGAATAACCTCTTTGCCTTAACATTCTTTTTTACTAAATCCTCTAAACTTGGCTCATAAATAGGTATTAAGCCATTATTTAAATTATCTATTTTTTCTTCATCTTTATCTATACAGGTTACATTAAAACCGAATTCAGAAAAACAAGCACCTGATACTAATCCAACGTAACCAGTTCCTATAATTGAAATATTCATAGATTTATTCCTTACATAATGTTCTATTTATTAATTCTATAACATCATCTTTATATTTATTATCATTAATTGCTATTGATAGTTGAGCTTCTAGAGATCCTATTATACTTCCACAGTCAAATCTCTTTCCATCAAATTGATACCCAATAACATTATCACTATTTATTGATTTTTTTATAGCATCTGTTAATTGTATTTCCCCTCCAAAACCAACTTCTTGCCTAGATAATTCTGTTATTATATCAGGGGACAAGATATACCTACCTATTATAGCTAAATTTGAAGGAGCTTCTTCTTTATTAGGTTTTTCAACCATATCTTTAACATTATAAATGTTTTGATCTTTTTCTACAAAATCAATCACTCCATATTTTGAAATATTATTTTTATCTACTTCTTGAACAGCTACTATATTAGATTTATTTTTTTTATAAATATCTATCATTTGCTTTATACATGGAACCTCGGATACAACAAGGTCATCAGGCAATATAACAGCAAAAGGGCCCGATATATAATCTTTAGCACACCAAATAGCATGCCCTAAACCTAAAGGTTTATCCTGAATTACCTCAATGAGATTATCTTCTAATATTATATCATTAGATAGTAATTCTAAATATTCAGAATTTTTATCTATTAGCTCATCTTCTAATATTTTATTCGTCCTGAAATAATCAGTAATAGATTGTTTTCCTGGAGAAGTTACAAAAATAAACTTTTCAATACCTGCTTTTATCGCTTCACTAACTGCATACTCTATTAATGGCTTATTTAATATAGGTAAAAGTTCTTTTGCTACTATTTTTGTAACAGGTAAAAATCTTGAACCTAGACCAGCAACAGGAAAAACTACCGTTTTAATTTCATTTGATGAATCCATATATTTATCCATTTTAATTATCTAACTTTATAAAAGAAAGATTACAATTCTATTACATCTTCAATATGCATTTGTAAACTTTCTCTTCCATTCCATTCTGATATTTTTAATCTACCAATTATATGAGCATGATAATTATTTAAAAGACTTTTTCCCAGTGCAGTACCTACACTTCTAAATGCTATAGCATCTAATCTATGATTAGTTGAATCAGAAATACTACATTTAACGTGGTTTTCTCCTACAATTTTAGAATTGTACAAATTTGCATCTTTAATTATAAATTTTGGTTCAGGATTTCCTGCACCAAATGGTTCTATTAAACTTAATTGCTTAATTAATTCAGGAATAGCACCACTTACAGATATAACCATATCTATTAAATTAATTTTTTCAGTTTTATTGCTTTTATTTCTAATTTTATTATTAAGAAATACTCTTAATTCACTTACCTTATCTCTATTTATTGTTAATCCACATGCCATTGGATGCCCTCCACCATTTACTAATACACCTGATTGTTTAGCAGCTGTAATCATACTACCAACATCTATTCCAGATATAGACCTTCCGGAACCTTTTGAATAATTACCGTTTTCTGCAATAATAATAGCTGGTTTATTATATAGCTCAACTATTCTACTTGCCACAATTCCAATAACTCCAGGGTGCCAATCCTGACCACATAAAACTAAAATGTCATTATCTTGATATTCTTCAGCAAGTTTTTTTGCTTCTTCTAAGACATTGGATTCAAGCTTTTTTCTTTCTTCATTCAATTTACTTAAATGAATTGATAGTTCATTAGCATAATCAATATTATCTGTTGTAAGTAACTTAGCGCCCAGATCTGATTCACCTACTCTGCCGCCAGCATTAATTTTCGGGCCTAAGACAAAACCTGCATGAAAAACATTAGGAAAATCTTCTATATCAGAAATCTTAAATAAAGCATTTATTCCGGTATTTTTCCTCTTTGACATAACTTTTAAACCATGCCTCACAAATGCTCTATTTGGTCCCACTAAAGGAACAACATCACAAATTGTCCCTAATGCAACTAAATCTAAGATTGAAGATAAATTTGGAGAGTCTTTCTCTTTTATAAAACCTATATTTATTAATTTATTTTTTAAAGCTCCCACTAACATAAAAGATACACCAACCGCAGCTAACATACCTAAATCTGTTGTATCATCAAGTCTATTAGGGTTAACTAAAGCTAAAGCATCAGGTAATTTTGCTTCTGGAACATGATGATCAACTACTACAACATCTAAATTAATGGTTTTAGCATAATTTAATTCCTTGAAAGATGTAATACCACAATCTACAGTTATAACTAAAGTTATACCCTTACCTTTTAACAATTTAAATGCTTTTTCATTTGGACCATAACCTTCTTTTTGTCTATCTGGAATATATATTGTTGGCTCAATACCAAATTGCTTAAAGGATTTATATAAAACTGCAGAAGAAGTAGCACCATCAACGTCGTAATCACCAAAAATTGCAATTTTTTCTTTATTTACAAATGCGTTAGAGATTCTATCAACTGCCAATGACATATCTTTAATTGATAAAGGAGAGGGAAGATTTTTTTTAAGGCTTGGTCTTAAAAAATCTTCAACATTAGATATCTCAATATTACGACTGCAAATTACTTGTGCTAAAAAATCACTAATTTGTAAATCCTGTGTTAATTTATTTACTTTTCTTTCTTCTATACTTTTTAAAGACCACTTTTTTTTCTTTACAGAATGAAAATAAGTATTATTCAAAATTAATCTTCAATAATACTTTTTTTAGTAAAGTTGTGTTCAGCTGAAATAGTTCTTACAGTCCCTGTTTTTGATCTCATTATTATAGATTGAGTACTGGCACCAGAATTCCATCTTCTTACTCCTCTTAACATAGAACCATCAGTGACTCCTGACGCAGCAAACATCACTTCTCCATGAGCTAATTCATTTAAACTATATATTTTACTATAATCAGTAATACCTAATCTAGCCGCTCTACTTTTTTCATCATCATTTCTAAAGGTTAATCTTCCCCACATCTGCCCACCTATACATCTTAATGCAGAAGCTGCCAAAACACCTTCCGGAGCACCTCCACTACCTACATACATATCAACACCTGTATCATTGCTTGCTGTAGCTATTACTCCAGCTACATCACCATCAGATATCAACATTATCCTAGCGCCTGCTTCTCTAGTTTTAGCAATTAGTTCTTCATGGCGAGGACGATCTAATATACATACCACCAAATCCGAAATATCAAGATTTTTTGCACCAGCTAAATTTTTAAGATTACTTTGAGGTGTATCATCAATATTTACTATATTTTTTTCAAGACCTGGCCCAACAGCTATTTTGTCCATATATACATCAGGAGCATTTAAAAAACCCCCATCAACTGCCATAGCTATGACTGCAAGTGCATTGGGACCTCCAGTGGCACATATAGTAGTTCCTTCAAGTGGATCTAATGCTATATCAATTTTAGGTCCATTTCCAGTACCCACTTTTTCTCCTATATATAACATTGGAGCTTCATCCCTTTCTCCTTCCCCTATAACTACCGTACCCTCGATATCCATTCCATTTAGAGCCACGCGCATAGAATCTACAGCAGCTTGATCGGCAGCTTTCTCATCTCCCCTACCCATCCACTTAGAAGCAGATAAAGCTGCCGCTTCAGTTACTCTGACAACTTCTAAAGCAAGGTTTCTATCTAAAACACCAGTCTCATTTCTTTCACTCATTTTTAACTCCCATTTATATATTTTCT
>Ga0315326_10000817_pt1 | contig 15586 bp, 8 predicted proteins | sample M180m32315metaG_FD_203457 | JGI IMG/M metagenome (GOLD analysis project Ga0315326, IMG submission 203457) | Ammonia-oxidizing marine archaeal communities from Monterey Bay, California, United States - M1 80m 32315 | ecosystem: Environmental > Aquatic > Marine > Coastal | place: USA: California... | reverse complement strand
ATCATTTATATATAAATTTGAATAATGCATTTTAATTGATAGCCCAAATCCTTTTAATCCAAATGATAACAACCCATAATAATCAGACATTGAAAGCTGGTCTGTAGGATTATTAAATGAATCTTTACCTATAAAATCGCTAACTCCAGATCTTAAAATACCTATAGATAATCCAGCATTACCTGGCAATCCTTTAGAAAAATAAAAAGTTTGAATTGAACGATTTAAAGACATATTAAAAAAAGAAATACCATAATTTGTTCCGCTGCATTGATTTAATGAAGATGGGTTAGAAAAGGATTGAAATGTATGATACTCATCAGCAATCATAGCATCAGACAAAGCAAATGAACGAGCGCTATAGCCATATCTTGAACTAGAACCCGCATAGCCATATAAACAATTACATAGAATGAAGGATAATATAATTATTTTAAATCTCATGTATTAATAACCATTAATTTTGTCCAATAAATTTTTCCGGCTAAAGTTAGTCGGCAAAAATATACTCCATTCTGAACTTGACTATTAAATGTGTTTCTGCCATTCCAAATAAATTGTCCTTCATTATTAATTAATGTAGGAGAATTTAAATGTATAATATGAGTCATATTAAAATCAAAAATATCTAACTTCGCATTAGAATTATTATTACTGTCATAATACACTATTCTTACATGACCATCAGAATTGTATTGATTATTTTCATCAATATAAAATGGATTAGGATATGCTGATAGCCCTTTATTGTTTGTAGAATTATCTGCATGATTCCAAGATCGATACATAGACCATAAATTCCCTTGATCAAAACTATAAAATAATCCATCAGGTGAACCGGCCCATAATATGTTTTGAGAGTTAAGGGAATTATAAATAACATCGGATAACATCGGCTGATTATTTTTATCATCTATATTATACTTAAACCATAAATCAATATTTCCATTATGAGTTTTATATAAGCCTAAATTTGTTGATGCATAAATATCATCCCCTTCAAAATCAAGGTCATATACAATAGCTTCAATATCTTTAAAAAATGATACAATCCCCCATGTTAACCCTTCATCATCTGTATAGCTTAGGTTATGAGGAATTGCAGAATTTAATGATGGATCCCAACTAACTGCCCATAATCGATTAGTATTATCAAATGCTTGATTTTTAATCCCAATTACCCATCGATCACCCATTCCATTGTTTTCATTATAATGACTCCAATCAATACATTGAGTATCTAAATTAATAATACCTTTATTAATACCATCACCAGTGCCTACCCATATAATATTATCATGAACAAAAACTGAAAATGCTTTATGATTATCATTTCCCTCTGGTGGATTTACTGGATCATATTCATAAGTCTCTATATCAATTTGATTACATAGAAGTGATGATTGATTATCCATAGGCAAAGGAATGAGCTCCCATTGTGGATTATCTAAAGTGTAATTAAATCTTCTAAACCCTCCTGCAAAACTTGTAGCATAAATATAATTACCCATAATATCTAAATCATATGATATGTTATAGATATCTGTAGTAATAGCTTTAAAAGCAATGCTATCTTGATCTCCCCAGCTAGCATATGTATATACACCAACATCAGGATTAATATCAATAGGTTGCCCTATATGCTTCCAATCATTTCCAGAATTAATAGACCAAGAAATTCCAGTCCCCATAGGTCTATATCTCTTATTTTCATAAATTGACTGAGAACCAGAAATAGCCATTATATTGCTATCAATAATAAAAGCTGGAGATCCACCCTGAGGTAAATTATTATTATCAATAGAATAATATAATGGATCAGTATTTTCAATGATAATAAATGATAACCCTGCCCCAGTTCTAAGCCATAGCGTATCATTTAATTCTATCATTTCATAAATAGCGTTACTATTAATATCATTTTCAAATGAATCATCATTAAGACCCAAATAACCATAATCATTAATAATGCCAGCAATTATCAAATGAAAATATATAAGATATAAAAATCTAAAATTCATTATTCTGTAATCTCCAATGGGATATCAATAATTTGATCAATCAAACCATCTTGATCAATCACTGTAAATTCAAATAATACAGTACCTGTCCTTCCGCAATCAGAACTTGAAAATATAATTTCTCCATTTTCATCTAATAGTTCCGAACCATCTAATGGCCTCATTGGAATATCAATATGATATAAATGATTTTGATTAATATTGTAACTATTTTCATATTCAAAAACCCATGTAGGATCTGATTGATACTCTGAATCTTCAATGGAATCATTACAATTAGAATCATAGTTACATTCAACATCACAACCATTATAAATACGCTTTACTTTATAACTAACTAATTCAATATTCTCAAAACCATTTAAATTTAAAATTTCAATATCAATAGGCAATAAAGACCATTCAGTAGCATCCAATTGAAAGATGCTTGGTATTGTGTAATTAATAATTTCTGGCTTTATTGGAGTTGAAAATGTGTATGATTCTAAAAATTCAGACTCATTAATGAAATTAATTACTAAATCAAGATTATAAATATAAATCTCATCAGATAAGTTTAGATTCCCTTCATATAAAAAAACTGAAGGATTCAAATCTGACTGAAATAATTCTAAAATATCTATCGAATTAGTGCCGTCTTTAATATTAGCATCTATAGAATTAATATTCTCAAAATCTGAAACTTCAACATAAATAGAAAGTTGATTATTTTGATTATTATAATTAACAGAAAATCCTGAAATCTCAAAATCAGAATTCAGTGCGTCATTATCTGCAATTGATGATTCGCAGGAATAAAAAAAGAAACTTAAAAATAAAATAAATATTATTCTATAATTAGGCAAATCCATTCTCCTTTAACAATACTACCTATTAATTTAAATTTTAATTTATTAATTAAACGAATAACTTCCTTTTTATCACTAATCAATAAACCAGACAAAATTATTCTACACTTGTTTAATCTGTGCTTTTTAATATTGGGCAATAAATCTATAATAATATTTTTATTAATATTGGCTAGAATGCAATCATAATTAAAGTTTTGAATTGATAAAACATTATCAAATGAAAGTTTATAATTATCTGATATATTATTTAATTTCATATTTTCAAAAAAATTTTCTTCGCAATCTATATCATATTCATAACAAGTAACAAAAGAAGCTCCATATTTAAATGCTCCAATAGCTAAAATTCCACTACCAGAACCAAGATCTAATATATGATCACCTTCAGTAATATAATTTTTTAATTGAGATAAAATTAATTGAGTTGTTTCATGAGTCCCTGTACCAAATGCCATCCCTGGTTTAATTTTAATATAATCTATTGATTCAACTTTTGTAGAATGCCAATTTGGAATAACTGTAATCTGATTGTCTATTTTAATAGGTTTAAAATATTGTTCATATCCCTTATGCCAATTGTCATATTTAATATCATCAATAATAAAATTATTATTTTCTAAAGAAATGATTCTATCTTTTGTTTTATAATCAAAATAAAAAATTAAATCATCATTATTTTCAAAAGTACCAAGTATATCATTATGAAAATTCAAATATAAAAAATCAATATCATCTTGTTTATTTGAATTAATTGATAAACTAATCCATTTTTTTGTTGAAATATTATTCATCTGTTCTCTTTATTAAAAATAAAATTTAATAATACATCGCCTACAATAAATAAACCCTTTGAAGAGCAATTTTCAATTGTATCATCTGTAGTATGCCATTCAGGAAAATCAAAATCAATAATATCAATTGAAGGTACTGAAGTTCCGTTGTGATAATACACATGATCATCATATATTGGGTGTGTTAGCTGCCAAACAAATTCTTTATGCCCTAAATCATTAGCTAATTCCCAAATTTCATAAACTAAATCTTTTGCATTATTATATGAGAATTTTTCAATCTTAAATATTGGGTTTTTATCAGCAATCATGTCAACACAAATTGCATATTTAGGTAAGATACCTTTGTATTGCTGAACAAATGATTGAGTGCCTAATCCCCATTCATCAACATGACCTGGCCTGCCCATATCTTCTGCATCTACTAATAATATATCAATTCCAATATTCTTAAGATTTAAATCATTTTTAATATGATAGGATAGTTGCATTAATAATGCTACTCCACTTGCACCATCATTGGCTCCTAATATTGGAAGAGATTGTTTTTCGATGTCTAAATCTTTATCTGCCCTATCTCTAGTATCCCAATGAGCCATAAATAAATAACGTTCATCAGAATTTAAATTATGTTGAATGAGAAAATTTTTAATTTGAATTTTTTGATTATTAACAGGATGAGAAATTGAATCAGTAAATATAAATACTGAATCTGCATTTAATGTAAAATAATCATATAAATAATTTGCTAATTCCTGATGGCCTAAACTACCTGGATAGCGTGGCCCAAAATCACACTGTGTTTTAATATAATCAAAAGCTTGATTACCATCAAATTCAGGAACAATTATATCTTCAGAAGAAAATATAACACCAAATATAAATAATAGTGTAAAAATAATATTTCTCATCCTTTAATTTTAATCCTCACATTAAATCCAAAATCTCTTTCTTGCCTTCTTCCTGTTGTTTTATTTTTAGTTAAAATATAATTAAAATAAATATCACCTGTAATATAATTAGTAAAACTATAACCTATTTTTGGTTTTAAAGATAATGAACTTGATAAATCTTGCTGATTAAAATCAGATGGATCACTAATTAATACTGAACTCATCAATGTTTCAGATTTATCATATGAAATATCAAACCCAAAATTAATATCATTATCAATATTAAAATCTCTAAAAAAGAAAACAGGTAAATCTATACCCCCAGAACGATTAAATTCTACTCTACCATTAAGCTGTGTAGTATGTTTTTGCTCAGTAGATGTTCCACTATTATTAATATATAAATTTCTAACAAAATTTGCTCGTAGACTAATTGGGTTTTTATTACTTGTCTTGGCTGTAAAACCAACTAAAGGTGAAAAGTTTCTGGTATATCCCCAACTTTGCAAATCAGAATCCTTATAACTGGCACTATTATCTCCATTAAAAGTATGTTGAATACTAAAAGTTCTGAATATATTATTTAAAAAAGGTAATTTTTCTAAACCACTCCAATTAATATTCCAATTAAAAATAGGAAATCCTTCATCACCTCTAACACCTATTGGAAAATAAGTTTTAGATACATTAAAAGTAGCATCTGTAGAAGATTGGTTTGTTAATGTATTATTATTTTTATAATCTATACTAGCTTGAATTTTTTTAGTTAAATTAATATTAGTACTAACTCTAAAATCATTAATGTATTGATGATAGAATGAATTCACTATATTGTTTTCATTATTAAAAATAATACCATTACTATGAGGATTATCAGTCAATCCTAATCTATACATTAAATCAGGATAGTAATTTTCATCAGCCAAAATATTTGAATGCGAATTGTTTACTTTGTATGAATAACTCATATTAATTTTTGAGAAACGATCAGAAAAATTATATAAATATTTGAAAATATTTTTTAAAGTAGGGTTATCTATTTCTTTATTATTATTTTCTTCTTTAGAATTACGCCCTCGACCTCTATTATTTCTTTTTTTCTTTTCTTCTGGTTGATAATAAATTTCTATTAAATCAGTAGGAGAAAAAGATACGGAGGATGTTAAAATTGAATTAGTAGCTATATTAGCTGCATTATCTTCAGGAGATTCAGCCTGATTATTTGATAATTGCCAACCAAATGCTGAAGAATATTTTAAATTTGGATTTAGCCATTTCATAAAATCAGGATTAAAATTAAATAAAAATCCTTCTGATTCTTTTTTAATAAGACCAGCGGATAAACTTTTTGCAGCATCTATTATATGTGAATTTAAAGATTGATTACTATTATCAAACAAATAATCAAAATTACTATTTATATCTCTAGAATAGACTAATTTAATATTTTTAGTAAAACGATAATTAATAGAATATTTTCTATCTAAATTAAATGAATAATTTGGTGTGCTAATTCCTGTTCTTTGTGTGCTTATTTGATTATGTTCTGATACATTAAATGAAGTTGTAAATTTTTCAGGTGACCAATATATTCTAGTTTCTGATAATTGTTTGCCTATAATAGGAATAATGTTAAAAAATTTAAATGGCAATAAAAAATTACTATCAGAAAAATTGTAACCATAGCTACTTGAAAAAGAAATATCTCTAGATATTTCTTTTTCAATAGTGGGGCTAGATTTATCTCTATCAACAAATGAAAAATTTAATGCTATTTGATCTAGAGTATATTTAATGATACTATTGTTACTCTTAGATGTTTTCTTAAATGAAGTTGAAAAAGATGTTTGTTGATTTTTTGTTTTGATTTCATTAGGAGCACTATTAATCCCACCTGAAAGAATATCACTTCCTGGATAAAATTTAGGCGAAGATATATTATATAAATAATTAACATTAACTGGTAGTTTAATACCCCAATTATTTGGAAAAAATTTATCTACTGACAATTTTGAGGCAACTGAGAACGATTGAGTGTTATTACCTGTTCCTAATCTTTCTTGAAGTAAATGAAAATCAGCATCTTTTTGTTCAAATGAAGAGGTTATATTTAATAAATCTGAAAAATTTAATCCTCCTTTTAATCTAAATGCTTGACCTTTTTCTTTTTTAACGCCAGTCATACGTAATTCATCTAACCAAACATCACCATATATTGTTTGATCATTTTTATTTAAAATACTTACTAATACAAATTCAATATTATTAATTGCAGGAGCTCCTTTAATTCTAAGCTCACTACAATTATTACATACATCTTGTATATTATTTTCCCAACGCCAAACCTGATCTGCTGCTAAATATTCAGTTGGAGGTGGGTTAAATAAACCATCTTCATTTAAATCTTCAAAAGGTTCTCCATAATCATATTGATAATTATTTTCAGTTCTTTGTTCTAAGTCAGAAGGATTAAAGTTATCTGAAGGTTCACTAATATAATTATCCGAATTAGGATCAAATAAATTTTGCATTACACTAGACAAGCTTAAATAAGATTCACATGTACTTTGATTAATAAATTCAAAATTTGGATCAGTAGATTCGCAATAATATGAAAAAGATAAAGTGTCTAGACAGCCTCCAAATCCGTTCTCTGATTGATTAGAACACCCATCAATACCTATGTCTTCATATTCTTCTAATGAAATTTCTAATTTATATTGAGTTAATTTATCAATATTAATATCTATATGATTTTGGTTATCCCAACCTTCAAAAATTGGTTGTCTAATTTCATAATACTGCTCATCTTTACCAAATCTAAATAATAAATCAACTAAAGAGGAATCATTGAAATTCCAATTTCCACCAATATCATCAGGAGCTCCATGTACATACATAGATAATTTTTCATAAGCAAAAAAACTATTTTTTTTATCATTAGGTAAAACTGAAAAACTTTTTTTAATAGCTAATCCTTCTTGACTGTCAATACCTCCATAATCAAGTGCATCAGCAGATTTTTTAAATGATAATACTAATGATTGCTCCTTCATTTGAATCCCAGTTAATTCATCTACCTCTCCTTCTACTTCAGAATTTGGCGGCTCATATTCATTGGGATTGTCATGAGTATTTAAGACTGTAACTGCAAAATAAGGTTCTTCAATAAAATCATCATCATCTACTGAGGCAATATTATCAATAGTAGTACTACCTAATTCTAGCCATTCATTACCTACAATTTCCAATTTAGCAATTTTAAGAGCTTTAGTATTATTAGATTCATTAATAGAATTATCATAATTATAACTAGAATTTAAATCATCAACCCATAATCGAACATTTCTAACATCACTCCAACTAACACTACCATCTCCAATTACATCAAAATCGCTCAACAATATTCTAAATAATTTCCAATTAGTTGAAGGAATGTAATCTGTATAGTCACTGCCTCTTGGATCAATTTTAGCCGTAAAATAATTATTACTTGTGTCCAAATTATAATCTTTATCTAAATCTTCAGTGTCTGGATATCTACCTAAATCCGCATTTCCTTCAGTACCATTATATTGTTTATAATAATTAATATCTAAACAATCATCTTTATTATAACACCAATTATCACCATTTGGATCTAAATTTGAACTGTCATTTTTATCACTTTCACTGCATTCATTATTTTGATAATTACAATTACAACCACCCATACCATCTTCATAAATATCTGGACATAAATCAATACCTATATCCTCTTCATCTGATAAATTATTATCACCCCAACCATTCCCATATACATCAATATCTTCTGTATTCAGAAGATTATCTTTATTTAAATCTTCAGACATATGACCAATATCAATGTGTAATGCTATAGTTTCATTATCATCAAAATTTTCTGCATTTAACCAAATTTCTAAATATTTTTTTCTACTTAAATCATAATCACTTGAATACAATGGAGTGATTATACCATTCCACAATTCTTCATTTTGATAATTTTCACTTTCAAAAAATGGTCGTAACCATAAAGTTTTAGTATATGTATTGCCTGCTTGAGTAGAAGTTTCAATATCAGGCCATATATTAATAGTTTGTTCTTCGATATATGGATTGTACCATACCATGCTTCCTCTAGATTCTAAATCTTTTTCTAAACCATCATTTTTAATAGGTGGAGCAGATAATTTCCAATTCCTAGATGTCAATCCAATAGATATTGAACGTTTAGATGCTTCAAAATCATCAAGAAAAGCTTGCCCCAAAGGATTAGGATTGGGATATACTTCAGCAAATTCTCCCTCAAAATTAATAGAAGATGGAGCCGTTACATTTATAAAGGGTAATTTATTAGTTAAATTAGTTAATTGATTTACATCAGATTCAAACCTACCATTTATATTCCAAATAAAATTTCTCATTGGCTCATATCCAATATCTACATTATCCTCCATTATGCTTTGGTTGTAATAAAATAATCCACCACTAATAAAATTCTGATTATCTATTCCATATTTTAAATGAGTACCAAATAATAATTTTTGATCAAAAGAAATTAATTCATTTTCTTCATATGTAATATTAATGTTTGCACCTGGTAACATCGCATCTGGATTAATTAAATTTAAACTTCCAGAAAAATAATCAATTGTATAATCAATACCTCTTGTCAATACTGTGCCATTAAGAGTTACAGTCTCACTACCTTCAACAATCATAAAGCCTAAACTAATCGTAGAACTCCCAGCTGAATGTTTATATTTAATCATAAATTCATGTTCACCTGTTATTTCTCCCTGATCAGTTGAATAATACATAGCGGGGCCTGAATCTTCTTCAAGAGATGAAAAATTGTTATTATTATCATTTAATTCAGAATCTAAATAATAATCTAAATCAGCACTATTAATACCCCAATAAATATTTTGATCATTAAAATCCCAATAATTAAATTCAGTTCCATTATATTGATATTCTAACCTAGGCGTATTATCATAAGCAAAAGGTAAGTGTGTTGGTAAAAATAATTCTCCATGAATTGGATTAATTAAAATTGTAGAGTTATCAATTTTACCATCCCCTAAATAAAAATTACCCGTTGGATCTCGAACTTCATCTCCATTTGAATTTCTACTATCTAATCCAAAAATATTCAAAAAAGATTGAAAATTACCTACTTGACTATGAGTTTCTTCTAATCCTCCATTATTATAAATAATATCTAATTCTAAGGAGCTTAAATCAGAAACAGAACTACCTAATGAATAAACATTTTTAAACATAAGAGCCCAAGTTTCATAATTAGGTGTGGTACTTCCATCTAACTTAATTAATTGCATTGATATAGATTCGCTACTAGGAGGAGTAAAAATATTATTTCCATCATTATCAATAAATTCTGAACAATTTTCACTAATTCCATCATAATTTGGATCTGTACATATATCAAATAAATCTGTTCCATTATGAATGTGAGGAGAAGGATCAAAGTCTCCATTATTGTTATTATCATTATATTGAGAACAATCTAAACTTAATCCATCATAATTTGGATCTGTGCAAACATCAAATTCAATAAAAGTGCCTGTCTCTGAATCATAATCTGTTAAATTATAAGCAATTGCAATTGCCTCTTGAGGATTAGTATTTAATCTTAATACCCCTAAAATTCTATCTATTTCATAATCTACACCTTCATCTAACATTTTCCAATTCCCTGAAATAGGTTGTGTTGATGTAGCAGATGGATTTAATGGATCAATATAGGCCGTTCCATTAACTACATCTAAAACACCATCATCTGTAGCAGCTGTCGATTTTTTATAAACTTTATATTTATAAATTACTCCACCATCTTCTTTGCCAGTTTGACTGTTAAATGAGAGAGTTGGCTTAAATGAATGACTAAAAGTGCCATTATTTATAACTAGTGGATAATATCTATCTTTATATTGTTGCTCTATAAAAAAATAACGATCTTTAATAAAATTATAATCATTAATATAGCTCCATTCAGATGTTTGCCCGCCTGAAAAGGTTTTAGCTGATTTTTTAACTTGCTCTCTTGAAAGAATAGATTGAATTTCTAATGGCCCAAATTGATGTACTGTTTTAACTCCAAATAAACCTTCACTTTTACCACTGCCTACACTTACAAACTGTGTCGAAGGTAAACTTAAACTGATATTCCCTGCTTCTGCAAGCTGAAGAATATCATTCTTACTTCCTTCCCATTTAATTGTTAAATCATTTTCCCAACTAAAATCAGCTTCAGAATCTTGTTGTGCTTTTAATGATAATTTTTCCCCAATTTTACCTTCAACATCAAATCTTTGAGTTTGTTCTATATCGATATCCCATGATTTATTTTGAGCAGAGTTTAAAACTACTAAATCCTTATCTTCATAGGCAATTTCACCATTAACCGTGATATCACCCTTTAGGTTTAATGATACATTGGTTCCTGCAATACTTTGATTAATTAACTTTAAAGCTGCATCAGGAGCATTATTCCTTCTATTCTTTGATGTGAAATTTTTAATAATTTTTTCTTCAAATTTTCTTCTTTGGTTATATTTAAAAGCTTTTGGTATATACCAATTTAAATCAACAACAGTTGGAATTGTTAAATTATTACCATGATGTAAATTATAAATAACATATGTTTGAGGGTTAAGTCCTTTTTCAATTTTAGTTTCAAAATTTTTTAATTTCTTAATTGATTTTTGTTTTTTATTCTTACGTAAAGCATGAGAAATACTAACTGATTTAAATAATAAATCAGTTTTTTGATGATCAATAGAAGAAAGTGATTTGTAAAATAAATCTTTATTATCAAATGGCCTAATAATATTAGGCATCAATTTCCAATAAGAAGAAGTAGAATATTCTATTGAAAAATAATTGACTTCAGTTGAAAAAAGAATACTGATAAATAATAATAAATAATTTAATCTCAAATAATTAAACATAAAAAATTAATGAAAATAGTGGATTATGATTTATTAGAGAATAATTTATTTTCTCTAAATAATTTCTGCAAATTATCAATTGCTCTAGATCTATGTGAAATTTTTTGCTTTTCATTTATATCCATTTCTGCAAATGTTTTTTGTAATTCTGGCACATAAAAAATAGGATCATATCCAAAACCTTTATTTCCCTTCGGTTTTTTAGTTATAATACCTTTAACGCTCCCTTCTGCAACAAGTTCCAAATCTTTGCTTACATAGGTAACAACAGTTTTAAAAGTAGCTTCACGAAGAGAAATATCAATATTATTCATTTCAATTAAGACTTTATTTACATTATCAGCATAAGAACAATTTTCTCCTGAATATCGTGCTGAAAAAATACCAGGCTCACCATTTAATGCTGAAATAAATAGACCTGTATCATCGGAAATAGTAGGAATACCTGTCTTATGAAATACAGTTCTTGATTTAATAAATGCATTTGCTTCTAAACTATCTCCATCTTCAACAATATCACTAATATCTGGAAAATCTTTTAAGGTGACAACCTTAATTTTTGTATCATTAAATGATGCTTGTAGTTCTTTACATTTATCTAAATTATGTGTAGCTAAAATTATTTCCATAAAAAATAATTATTTATTTAAATTAATCAACCTTAATTTAAGGCTGATTTTATCTGAAAAATTAATTAATTTTAATTTGGTCGGATAGCTCAGTCGGTAGAGCAGAGGACTGAAAATCCTCGTGTCGGCGGTTCGATTCCGTCTCCGACCACTTAAAACCCCTTCAGAAATGTTGGGGTTTTTTGTTTATGAAAAATCAAAATTTATACAATCTCTTCTACAATTTCTATTTCATGAGGCAACTTATTTTCAGGTAAATATTTTTTACAAAAATTTAAAATATTATTAATACTAATGTTGTCATTAAGAACTATATAAGCTATAATTTTATCTCCATAAGCATCATCTTTTTCTGTAATTAAATGAACATTCTTAATTTGTTCGTGATTCATTAATATATTTTTAATTTGACTTAAACTAATATTCTCTCCACCTGAAATTACTGTATCATCAGATCTACCATCAATAAATAAAAATCTATCTTTAAAATAACCTAAATCTGAAGTTTGAAATAAGCCATTTGTAGGTTTGTTATTATGATTATATGGCGTAATAGTTGGCCCTTCAATATTAATGATAGAATCATTAATTCTAATTTTAGTACCTTTAAAAGGTTTGCCTACAGAATTTAACATTTCAGGATATTTGTTAACCCAAAAACCACAAATACCAGAACAAGTTTCTGTCATTCCATAAACTTTATAAATAGGAACATTATAAGTCATTAACTCTTTGATTAAATTTTCAGAACAACTATCACCACCAATAATTATACCTTTAAAATTTTTAGGAAAGGCTCTGCCAGCTCTATTATCTAATAATCGCCTAGCCATACTTGGAACTAGTGATACTAAAGTAGCTCCATTATCAATTTCAGAATTCATTTTTTTAGAATTAAATTTATCCATTAAGATAGTTTCAAAACCTTTTAATTGAGAGCGTATTAAAATAGATAATCCAGCAATATGGTTGAGGGGAAGACATTGTATATAGCGATCCAAGCTAGAAAAGTTAATTTCTTTATGCCATTGATCAACGCTTGAAATAAAATTTTGAAAACTTAAATTAATTAATTTAGGAAAGCCTGTTGAACCTGAAGTTAAGTGCATTGATTGAATTTGGTTTAAATTATTAATTTTTTTTTCAAATTCTAAATCAGCACAGCCTCCATAATTAGATGACAATTCTTGAATGTAAAAAAAATCTGAATTTTTAACTGAAACTACTTGATGTTTTCTAACCCATTCAGTAATAATCAAACTAATCTTATGATGATCAATTATTTTTTGTAATTCATCATTCGTTATGTCCGATGGAAATATAATGGGAATAATATTTAATTGTAAGCATGAAAAATATAATTCTAAAATATCAATAGGATTAGATAATAATATACCTATTTTTGATGTGGCACTAAAATTAAGCTTAGTTAAAATGCGAGATTTAGAAGATACATTGTGATAAAAATCTGAAAAAGTCACACTATTATTTTTATAGGAAATAAAAATATGATCAGGATGCTCATCATTAGAATATTCAATGTAATGCTTCATTAATAAATTCCCAAACCTGCTTGGTCAGAAATATTAATTATTCCATTTTCTATATTAGGAAAAATATTATTTTCATGTTCATAAATTTTTTCTAAAGCTAAACCACAAGTGGTAGTAATATTATTTGCAGCAACTAAATGCATAGTACAAAAGCGTCCTATAGTCCCTTCAAGTGATGAGGTAATCACTACTTTTTTATTATTATTTTTAATTAATCCAATCGCTTGATCTAATTTTTGAAATGAACCAATAGATTGAGGCTTTAATATAAACACATCAGCAGCATTATTGTCTAAAATTTTATTGATAGAATCAATATCAATAACAGATTCATCAAGCGCAATAGGAATGTCAGAGTGATATCTTAATTCTTCTAAATCTTCTAATTGATTGTATGCAAGAGGTTGCTCTACATATCTAATATTAAATCTATTAATTTCCTTTAAAAATCGAATAGCTTTTGGCAAATCATATGCCTGATTTATATCTAAAATAAATTCAATATCAGAATTTGTTTGTTGAACCAAATTATCTAAAAGTTCAATTTCATCATACAAATTTCTAAAACCACATTTTAATTTAATTACTTTATATGCGTCAAGTGAAGTTAGATTGTAAATTCCATTTGATTTGACTTGTGATAAAGAATTAGAATTAATAAAACTGCTTAAAGATTTATTGTTTTTTTTTGATATTAAATCATATAAAGCTGTTTGAATTGCAAAAGTAGCTGAGGGAGAATCTAAAGTATGAACATTAGATAATATTAAGAGTTCTTCTAAACTAATTTCTTCATCTATATTATTTACTGCTAATTTAAAACCTTCTAAACAATAACCTGAAGCTTCAAAACTTTCTATATTAAAAAAAGGTAATGGTGAAGCTTCGCCATAGCCAATAATTCCATCATTATCTGTAATCTTAATAATCCAACTATTTCTAATATTGTACGTAAAATTAGAACTTGTTAATTTATGAACCATCTGATAATCTGCTGCCTTTAATGATATATCTTTAATAATCATACAAGAATCCCAATAATTAAAAGAATAGAAAAAGTTCTAATTAAAAGAGCTGTTCTATATAAAATGAAATTTAATTCTTTACCAGTCATTTTGTGTATATCAATTATTAATTTAATTGCAATTGGTAAACTCAATAATAATAGCAATATACCTAGATGATTATAAATGCCGTTTCGAAATATGAAAATTAAAATAGATAAATACGAAGATATAATCATAACATCATATAATATGGTAATTTTATTGATTCCAAAACGTACAACTAATGTTTTTTTATTTACTTTACGATCTGATTCAACATCTCTAATATTATTAACACATAAAACAGCTACAGCTAAAAAACCAATAGATGCGCCAACTAAAATACTATTAAGATCAAACAACTCATTGCTTTGAAGATAATATGTCCCTGGCACAGCAATCAAACCAAAAAAAATAAATACAAAAATATCACCAAAACCATTATATGCAAGTGGATAAGGACCAGCAGTATAACAATAACCAGATATTAAAGATAATAAACCAATAATAAGAATTGGAACACCACCTACATATACTAAATACACTCCTATCAATAGCGATAATAAAAAGCAAAAAAAAGCACCCCTTTTAACTTGTTTTTTTGACAATAGTCCAGATTGAGTTGCTCTAATTGGCCCTAATCTATCTTCTGTATCTGCACCACTTATAAAGTCATACAAATCATTAATTAAATTTGTTCCAATTTGAATTAACATTGCTGCTACTAAAGTTAATATAGCAACTAAAAAACTATTAAATTTATCATTATTAATAGCTAAAGATAGACCAAGAAAGACAGGTGCGATAGAAATAATTAGTGTATTTGGT
>Ga0315326_10000813_pt1 | contig 15596 bp, 13 predicted proteins | sample M180m32315metaG_FD_203457 | JGI IMG/M metagenome (GOLD analysis project Ga0315326, IMG submission 203457) | Ammonia-oxidizing marine archaeal communities from Monterey Bay, California, United States - M1 80m 32315 | ecosystem: Environmental > Aquatic > Marine > Coastal | place: USA: California... | reverse complement strand
ACCCGAGATGATCGGAGTGTGCAAACAGGTTGCTTTGTACCATCCCCATCGGTCTGCTACATCGCGCATATACATGTGCGCTTTTCGCTGGTCCATGCCTCCAATTGCCACGTCTATATCCATTTCAAAAATATCAGCAGCTTGTAGGGCAGGATAGAAGAAGCGTGATAAATCTCCATCGGACGATTCCTCATCACGTCCCATGATTGAGAATGTTCTGCGAACTCTTGCGAGGCTCATATTCTTGGAACAACGTAGAACTCTCGCCCAGTAATCGCCAGAATCCATGATGCTGGATGCCCAAAGGAAGCGCAATTGTCCAGGCCCATCTCCCTCTGGAGGATTGCCTAGAAGTGCTCTGAATGTTTCTTCCATATAGCGAGCAGTAACCTGAATATCGTCCATGACCCCCTTGAATTTGTCATTTACCCATGCATGCCAATCTGCTAGGAAGATCAAGACATTGGCATCTGCATCGAGCATTCGACGCATTTGCAAGGAAATCACCTTCCAACCGATGTGTGCTTTTCCGGAAGGCTCGAATCCAACATAGCAACGAATGACGCCATCGCCACCGGCAGAAGTACCATCTGCGATACAGTTCACAATGTGGTCAATACCGACGGCTTCGTCGACATCATCTATCATCAGACGAAGCCGACGTAGTTGTTCCTCATCGAGTTCGGCGACTCGGGCGCAGCGCGACACGAGGTCTTCCATTATGCTCACCTCAACCGAACAACTTGTTCAACTTCTCGGATAGAGAAAGCGCACGAGTGCCATTTCCTTCCTCTAGTTTCTCTTCGATTTGACGAATTAAGTCTTCAGCAGTTTGCTTCTTTTCGTCGCTAACATTTGAACTGACCTCCATAAATTTTCGAGCCATAGAGATTGCAGACTTCGACTTGGAGATCTTCTTTGCACCCTCCTTTGCCTTGTCACCTCGTTGTTTGGAATTGTAACCTGTTGCTTCATCGAGAAATCCAGACCAACGCTTGCGAGATTCCATAGCTGCTTCTCGTCCACCATCTCCTCCAAGGAATTCTGAGAGGTCTTCGCCTTTCATCTGGGTTACGTCGACTACGAGTTTACCATCTTCGGAGTATTCTCCCTTAACATGGGTAAGTATTGCGAATGATGCAGTGAATACACCGCTACCATCTACTACGACATCGTCAAAATATTGGGTTGCTAACTTAGCAAGTCCTGCATTGCCACCCATAGCCTTTGTCAAACCTCTCTTTACCTCAAAACGCTCCATAGCACTTGCCACCTCGATTACCTCAATAAGGCCTAGGGTCAAAGCAGTTGGTCAGACCACGGCCTTTTTGGCTCACTTACCGTCGCCGGAACATGCGCCGAGCTGCCATCGCTTTGGTTCTCATCATGCTATTGCCATCTGTAATGGCAGAGCCTGATGCTACTGTAGACATAGTGATTGAGCGCCATCTCGCCGAATACGATATTGGAATCGATGGCGGCGCAGTATCTCCAGATGGCGAGGTTGTCATTCTGTTCGGAGCCGAGGGTTACGCACATCTGATCAAGGCCGTAGAGGCTGACCAGGAACAATTTGATGTCCAACTAGAAACAGGGCAACAAGATGTGAATGATGCTGCATGGCATCCTTCTGGAAACACTGCACTACTCGCTGGAGATGCAGGGGAGTTCCGCCGCTATGTTGCAGAGTCCTATTCGATAGAATCCGTCAATGAAAGTTCTGCATTAGCAGGAGAGGACATTGAAGCAGTAGTTTGGAGAGCAGGTGGAGATAAGGCATACCTTGCCAGTTATAGCGGCAAAGTTTGGTCATATAGTAGCGGTGAAGGATTTACTGAAATTCCTACTGGGGAAGAAGGAAGAATCACTGATATCGCTTGTCATCGAAGCCAGAACATCTGTCTTATTGCAAGCGTTAGTAATGGAATTGGCGTAATTGGTGGAGATGATTCATTCAATTGGATAGGCAAGCCTCACTACACATGGATTGGAGTTTCTTGCGACGATGGTTCGATGAATGTGTGCACTGGGTATGCAAGTGGGAAAAACACAGTCGAAATCAACCTAAACATCATTACTCCAGGTGATACTACTCTTGGTATGATGACTTCATTCAACGAGATTGGAGGCGATACCGTCAGGGATGATCGTGGGGCTGATGGCACAACACTCGTTCATCTCGCACCACTTGGACTAATCCGTGTTGAACAGGATAGTGGCGAGGCATTCTTGATGTTCAACAATTCAGATGCATTACAGCAAGACCCTATGCTCGCAGCAGACTCTGTAGCGGTCGCATGGGAGAATTCCAAAGGAAATGGGTATGTTGTTACCAGTGATGGACGGATTGTATCGTTCGCTCCTGAATTTGAAGAGGAAGAAGACACAATTATTGTATTAGCAATTGGAATTGTAGTGATTATTTGTGTACCAGGAGTTTTCCTAGGTCTAATTTATTGGAACTCGCCATGGTTGCAGAGAAAGTATCTCGAATTGCGTGGAAAGGCCCCAAAGAAATCCAAGTAAGGCGTACCAACCTTCATGAGGCACTTTCACACGGAGTAGTAACATGGAGCCCTTTGAAGGACTCGACTTCTACGATATCGAATCACTCCTTACAGAAGAGGAAGTAATGATTCGTGACATGGTGCGCGATTGGGTCGATGAAGAAGTTCTTCCAAAAATTGAGCACGCTTGTGCAGAGGGAGTATTCCCAGATGAATGGCGTGTTGCCCTTGGAGAAATGGGAGTATTGGGTGCGCCACTGAAAGGCTATGGCTGCCCAGGACTATCCTATGTAGCATACGGGTTAATCTGTCAAGAACTCGAGCGCGGCGACTCAGGATTACGTTCCTTTGCTAGTGTTCAAGGCTCACTTGCTATGTACCCAATTTGGGATTTCGGTAGTGAGGAGCAGAAGGAAAAATATCTTCCCAAAATGGCTAGCGGTGAATGGGTAGGTTGCTTTGGATTGACCGAGCCAGATTATGGCTCCAATCCAGGTGATATGATTACCAAGGCCGAAGACAAAGGAGATCATTACCTCCTAAATGGTGCAAAGATGTGGATTACCAATGGAACAATCGCAGATGTTGCAGTCGTTTGGGCAAAATTAGATGGCGTCATCAAGGGATTCATCATCGAGAAAGGTGATGAAGGATTCAGCGCTCCAGAGATGAAGGGCAAGCACTCTCTCAAAGCGAGTGTAACCAGCGAACTCGTATTCCAAGACTGTAAGATTCCAAAGGACCGAATGCTTCCCGATGTCAAGGGCTTGCGGGGTCCATTTTCGTGTTTAAACAATGCACGCTTTGGAATTAGTTGGGGTGCACTTGGTGCAGCTATGGCATGTTTCCATTCCGCCAAGACCTATGCTCTCTCTCGCATCCAATTTGGTGAGCCAATCGCTAGTTACCAATTGGTACAGAACAAGTTGGCATGGATGCTTCGTGAGATTACCAAGGGACAACTTCTCGCATACCACTTAGGTAAGAAGAAGGACGATGGGACTTGGTTCAACGAACAGATTAGTCTTGCTAAGATGAACAATGTTGACATCGCTCTGCAAATAGCCCGTGAAGCACGAGATATACACGGTGCAAATGGAATCCTAGACGAGTATCCTGTAATGCGCCATATGGCAAACTTAGAGTCGGTAAAGACCTACGAAGGAACCCATGATATTCACAACTTGATTATCGGGCGCTACATTACAGGTATCCAGGCTTTCACACGAAATTCGTGATCAGTCAGGACCGCCAGTCCAATCTTCGCAATAGTCGAATTCGTTGCTAGATAGGGCATCATCCCATACTCCCAATTCTTTGACGGGAGTCCCATCTGACCATTCACCCATGTAGCGGAATTCGTCAGAATCGAGTAATGCCAGTCTTGAATTTTCATTTTGTGTGACCATCCAATCCGCTTGAGAAGCAACTCTGCGGTAGAATGCCCAATCTGCTAGAGTGTCGTGGGTCTCACTCGCTTGGAGATAATGGGAAGAAACCAATCTTGGGAATCCATAGCGATCACTTGGAGATTCGATGAAGAGTGCATTTTCTCCAAGAAGTGCTTGGTGATGTACTCCAAAGCAATCGCTGACGCTCATATCATCTTCGCTGATGACAATGTGAGCCATGAAATTCTCTGGAATTAGTGAAGTATCGATTTGTAGATGTTCCTGTACCGGCCGTGCATACGGGGCCTCAAGGTCGAGGAATAGTGATTCATTCCCCCATCCCTTCTGCAAACTCCAGTCCATAACCATCAGTGCATAGCCAGCGCCGAGGCTGTGGCCACCGATTAGAAGATTAGAGGTATCGACATTATCCGAAAGTAGACTTTCTGCGTGGTCAAGACCAGCCTGTAATGCGATTGCTCTTGGAACGTGGTATGGATGGTTAGCCATTCCATCCTCCTCATGCAGAACATAGGTATCATGTCCTTCGGGTAGAACATCTGATGGATATTGAATGAAAGCTACTGCCATTCCCCTAGATGCGAGATGAGCAACCCAATCTTCGTAGGTACTGAATTGAGGATTTGCGAAACCGTGGAGGATGATTGCAAGTGGCATTTCTCCATTAACATCTGGAATGGTAAGATAAACTGAGAATGTAATATCTGCTTCGTATTCACCACGTATCGATTCAACTTCAGCCGGCATGGTATATGCTGAGATTTCTGTTGTGAACTCATGTGGTCCAAGCCCGCCATCCCATTCTGGTGGTGATGGCGATAGTCCAGCCATTGCAGAAAGCCCTGGTGCGATAAGCCATACAGCGAATATAATTCCAAGAATGTGAATAGAACGTCCTACCTTTGAGTCCTCCCAATTTGCGGGGTTAGAAGGTAGTCCCCAGTTGAGTATTAGCATATTCAGCAAAAGGATTCCATATGCAGTTGGAAGAAGGATGAATGCCCCTCGTAAGTAGGCTATGTCCAATAATAAGAAGATTAGAATGAGCCCCATTATCGCTCCAATCGACAATGAAACGATTCGCCTTTTCCAATCATTTTTCCAATCACGCTTCAGGATAACTAGGCCGGTAATTACTATGCTAATTGCAAAGATCATCAGATGTAATTCCCTCAATATGAAACTCCACGATAATGCCCTAATCGCATGCGGCCATAGAGCGCCGCCGATATCATCTCCTCCAAGTAGGAGAATAATTGGTTCTAGGAGTACGAGAAAAAATCCTGATATTGCTAGAATGATATTCTCACGACACGGATGGACATCATCCATTACTCTCACCGTCAAAATCAGACATCTGGTAAGATTCCGAGTTTACTGAATCCAGTCCACAATGGGTTAAGGAATCCCGGAAGGAATCTGTGTCGAAGATAGACAGCTGCTGCAAGAGACAACTTTTGCAACTTGTTCAACTTCACTCTCTTGGTGAATACATCACCCTGTTGCCTCTCAATTTGTCGCAGAATCTTGTCGTAGAAGGCAATCATTGCAGCAGGCGAGTAGCGCGAGCGTCGAGGAAGGAGTGGCAAGAGTTTCTTAGCCTCTTCGAGATATGTTCTAGCTCTCTTTGCATAGTTGTGAACATAAGGTTCCCAAGTGGTGTTCAAAACTACATTTCCACCAAGTTCGGATTCACCTATTCCGTTGGACTCAAGTTCATCGAGTGGGAGGTATACCCTGTCTCTTTGGATATCTTCTCCAATATCTCTGAGGACATTTGTCAACTGCATGAAGATGCCCCATGACTCTGCGTATTTCTTAGCAAGAGGGTCATCGTATCCGTAGATTTCAATGCACATTAGACCGACGACCGATGCTACACGGTAGCAGTAGAGGTAGAGTTCGTCAAAGGTGCGGTATCTGTTATTGTACAGATCCTCTTCCATGCCGGTAATCAGGTCATCGAAAACTGAACGTGGGATTCCATATCGGGTCACAGTGTCCTTTAGCGCTAGGAATACCGGGTCAGTGCTACTAACTTCAGTGTAGCAGGTGGAGAGTTTCTTACGGAAGAAGAAGAGTTGGGTAATCTTCTGCAAATACATATCTTCTTGGAGGATTGTATCCTTGTTCTGTAGGCTCTCGAGTTTCTCTCGGTATGCTACAGCCTCTGGGTCCATTTCTCCTTGCGAACCAGGGAAGTGGTCTTGCCAGTCGCCATCAGCAATGTCATCTGCACGTCGGCAGAATGCATAGACTGCGCACATTGCTTGCCTTTGCTCGTCTGGTAAATACTTGAATGAGTGGTAGAAGTTTCCAGCTTCTCGCATAGTTAATTCTTCACAGTAAGCATAGGCAAGGCGCATTAATTCAATCGGTGGGTCACGAGCCCAGATCGGCGCATCGAGGTGGACGAATGGGTCGATGAGCTCATTTTGCTCGCCAACAATTCCGATTAGAGCAGCACCTTCACGTAGTGCTTCCATTGCAGTTAGGCTAACCGCCTTTACCGCATCTTTAGTCAGGTTGACCGCAGCACGAAATCGGTCTAGAGCAGTAACTTGTGTGTTGGAATCCTCGTCTACCTGCCTTGATGCTCCGCCCTCCAGAGGGAAGAGCAAATCGAGTGGTTTTCGGCGTTCCAGCATGTCGCTCGTAATATCTTGGCCACTCATCAGTTATGAGCATGAGGGTGATTTGTGCTTCACGCCCTACGGGCGTAACGACCTGCTTTACGCCAAGCCCTCTTGGCCTTGAAAAATAGAAGCATCTGCTTGAGTTTGGAGACTCTTGGACGCTTAGTCCATGTGTCGTAGTGTTGCTTTCTGATGCTTTCTAAGACGGCTTCACCACCCTTGGTGAACATCATCAAATCAACTGCAAGATGAGGGTTTACCAGCCCCCATAATTCCTTGCCTTCATCAAAGAGTTTCTGTGCTCTTTCAACTTCAAACTTCAACATCGAACGCCATGAGTCAGTGGCTACACACTTAGAGTACTGCTCCCATGAAATGTCGTATTTGTCAAGAGTAGTTTGTGGTATGTATGAACGGCCTTGTTCCCAATCTCTAGAAATATCTTGCCAATGGTTAGCGAGTTGTAACGCCGTACATGTGGCATTTGAGATATTTCGCATATTCTCATCATCATGCCCATAGACGTAGAGGAAGAGATGGCCGACAGGATCTGCAGAGTGGATACAGTAGTTCTCGAGTTCAGACCAATCGGAATATCGTTTCTTTGTTTGGTCCATCTTGAATGCTTGAATCAATTTCCAATATGGCTCATGTGGAATAGAAAACTCCCTACTTGTGATTTGAATGGCACGCAAAATTGGATGCCTTGGATTTCCAGACCAGTCGTTTTTTGCAGCTTCTGCAAGGTCATCCTCCCATGCATCTAGCAATATCAATCTCCCCTCTTCAGGGAAAGGTGCCTCATCACCGAGGTCATCTCCATAGCGACAAAATGCGTAGACATTCTCGATGTGTTGTCTTATTTGAGCCGGTGTGAACTTATTTGAGATGATGAAATTCTCATAATGAGAACGCGCAATTAGCGAGCAGTACGCCTGTGCAGATTCGTTGTCTTGCTTGGTATCCCAGCCGGCAAGGAAAACAGGTTCGAGTGAATGCTCGCCCCAATCAAACTTTTCAGCCATCACCAAACCCTCCAGCCTTCTTCGCCCCTTTTCGGGCTACTGGGCCAACCCTCCCAAGGTTGGTCATGAGAATAATCTCGTCCAAGAATGTGTGCGGCTGCAGTTAATCCTGAACGTACTGCACCCTCCATAGTAGATGGCCATCCAGTCATTGTATGTGAGCCGGCAAGGGCGATATTCTCTCCCAATGCATCGACCTTAGGCCTGTGAGCAGCACTTCCAGGAGTGGGTGCAAAGGTTGCTTTTGGAGTCTTTACAATCAAGTGATCGATACGCTCTACATCCTTACCGTCTGGCCAAAGTGAATCGAGCACCCGATCTAATTCTGATAACATCTCTTCATCACTTGTTTTTAGATGTGGGTCTGCGGCAGATACCGGTACTGTGATCCATTGCACACCTTCCTCAACTTGGTTATCTATCTCGTTATCACGGTTGAAAATCATCTGGATTAAGGGTTCATCTACCATTGTGGCAAAACTGAAATCTTTTGGCAACCTATTCCCCCTATAGAACGCGTGAATGCCAATCAATGCACGATATTCAAGTTCATTTTTCATTCCAGTTATTTGGGCCGCTAAATGGGGTGGAAGTGCGACAACAATCGCATCGAATTCTGTAAGTTCATCGAGCGACTTCACCGAGTTGTTGAGTTTGACCTCTACGTCCGCATTTTCAAGTGCGTCAGAGAATGCACCTTCCATTGCAGCTCCGAGATGGTTGGTAAATGCTACAACATCAAAGGCATCAGCGGCGCCAAATAATCCGTGGCGGAGTAACATAATCCCTTGTGCAGCACTTGCTTCATCAATATCGATATTTAGTGCAGCCATCGTAAAGAAACCGAAAAAACGGTTGATTGCACGTTTTGTTTGCCCCTTGGATTCAAGCCATGTTCTGAAATTAATATCATCGAGTTCCCATTGACTTTCATCATCGAATTTACTCAGGGCCTTCACGACTGCGCGCATCTTGAGTTTGTCCAATAGGCCCAGGAATGGAAATTTCAGCATTGATCTTACCATATGGTTAGGTGGTGCCATCTTTCCAGTAGCAAGTGCAGCGAAGTTCTTTTTCTGAGGTGATGCAAACATCAGGTTGGTTTTGGGTTGTATCTTCACAATATTCTGTGCACCGGCTCTTCCGATCAATTGGAAAAAGCGATCATATACTCGGAATGCAGCATGCTGGCAGTTGTCCACTTCGATACCGAGACGTGGATGTTTGACACTACCAACTCTACCTCCAAGGTGCCCTCTTGCTTCAAACAAGGTGACCTTGCACTCAGCATCAGCCAATGCAATGGCAGAAGTAATTCCTGCGAGGCCTCCGCCGATGACCGCAATGGTGCGCCCTCGCATGGTCAATGGTCTGGCTCGGTGTGGATGAACCTTCTCCTGAAGTGGACAGATAATATGCTCTCAGCGTCACAAGGCTTTATTGGGAATCAACCCAGCCCCTCTATGAGGGGATGGGTATGCAGTGCGGCTCTTGCATTGAAGAAATTCCAGATGACAGCATATTCTGTCCTGAATGCGGTTCTCGTCAAGAACTTAGTCGAGCAGGCGCAATTCCCGGTGTTGGCAATGTCGGGCTATCCGGCCAACAGGTCGTTGGTGGACGTAATTTCGGAGTGGTTTCTGGCGAGGCTGTAATCCAGCAAAATGCCCAGGACATGGGCGGCGTAGGAATGCCTCCTGGGATGATGCCAGACCTAATGGGACAAATCGCTCAAGGCATGCAACCGGGCCAGATGCCTCCAAATCCAGAACTTCAACAAGGATTGCCTCCTTTACAGGGCGAAGACCCATTCACACCAGGTGGAATTTCAGTTTCCCAGAATCCATCATTATCTCCAACCGATGCAATGGTCAACCGTATTGCTGAAGCAGAACGTCAGGTGAAGAATGAGCGTCGTAGCCAATGGTTACAGATGAATCAGGAATCCGCCGCAAATGTGCTCAGTTCAATCGGTGGAGAATTACCATCCCATCTAAGAGGTGGTGGTGATAACAGTGCGGCGGATTTCCTTGAGAGCACTATTGGTGGAGGTAAGGGAGATGCTGGAAACGAAGCACTCTACCGCAGAATGTCAGAGGTTGCTGTTCGTCGTGTTGCTCGCAAGCGTGGTGTTGCAGTTGAAACACCTCAGATCAAATTAGAAGGTGGACTCCTTAATGTCAATGTCACATATGTTGATGACGGTCGAGTACTCGATACCCCCGGGGATTTGTCCTCGGCTTTCGAACATGCAATTTCTACAGAGATCGCCCTCAAGGGAATGGATGCCGTAGTTGAGATCAGCCTTTTCCGTTCAAAGGACGGTTCTATCGAGAAGGTAATCGGACCAGGTATTGCTACACCCAAGGCTGAACCAGAATCCGATGAAGAAATGTTTGCATGCGAAGTCTGTGAAGGCCTTGTCAAAGAATCCGACAACACTTGTCCCCATTGCGGTGCGATGTTCGAGGACGAGGATGCTCCAGGTCCATCTGGTGGTGGTCCTCCAAAGCGAGGTGGTCCACCCGGTCCAAGTCGTGGCGGCCCATCTGGTCCAAGTCGTGGCGGTCCTCCAAAGCGAGGTGGTCCATCTGGTCCAAGTGGCGGCGGTCCTCCAAAGCGAGGCGGCCCTCCCGGTCCAAGTGGCGGAGGCCCTCCAAAGCGAGGCGGTCCTCCCGGTCCAAGTGGTGGCGGTCCTCCAAAGCGAGGCGGTCCTCCCGGTCCAAGTGGTGGCGGTCCTCCAAAGCGAGGCGGCCCTCCCGGTCCAAGTGGTGGCGGTCCTCCAAAGCGAGGCGGCCCTCCTGGCGGCCCAAAACGTGGTCCACCTGGTGGTCCAAAGCGCAGTCCGCCGAATTGAATCTCAGCGTAGACCAGCAGCCTTGAGGCTTGCAAGCAATACTTGACCCAGTTCACTTGGGTCGCGTGCACATGCGATACCTGCGGCTTCAAAAGCAGCGAACTTTTCCTCAGCAGTACCCTTTCCACCAGAGATGATGGCGCCAGCATGGCCCATCCTCTTTCCAGGTGGTGCGGTAGCTCCTGCAACGAATCCAACAATCGGCTTAGTGCAATTTGCAGTAGCCCATTCTGCGGCTTCTTGTTCAGCATTTCCGCCGATTTCGCCGATCATGACAATGGCTTCTGTTTGAGGGTCGTTTTGGAAGGCGGATAGGCACTCGATGAATCCAGTACCATTTACAGGGTCACCACCAATACCAATGCAGGTCGATTGACCTTCATCGATACTCATAGTTTGAGCAACTGCCTCATATGTGAGTGTTCCAGATTTGGAAACAATCCCGATTCTTCCCTTTGCGTGAATATGTCCAGGCATAATGCCGAGTTTGGCTCCACCGTTTTCTCCTGGTGTAATGATACCTGGGCAATTTGGTCCAATCAGGCGTACACCGGGTCGGTTTGCCACATATGCTGTAGCCTTGACCATGTCAAGTGTAGGAATACCTTCAGTAATACACACAATTACTCCCTCACCTTTCACGGTGTGGAATGCATTTGCTGCTTCGATAATTGCTTCACCAGCAAATGGAGGTGGCACATAGATCACTGTTGCATCAGCATCGGTTTCAGTAATTGCACCGACCATGCTATTGAATACAGGGTAATTTCCTCCCTCTAGTTCGACAGTTTGGCCACCCTTTCCGGGGGTAACTCCACCAACTAGGTTGGTGCCATATTCGACCATCTTACCAGCATGGAACATACCTTGCTTTCCGGTAATTCCCTGAACGAGTACCTTTGCATCTTCTTGAATCCAAATTGCCATTTCAAGCACCTCCACCAATTAATGCAACAATCTTCTGTGCGCCTTCTGCTAAATCGTCAGCAGGATGAATATTGAGTCCAGATTCTGCGAGAATAGCCTTGCCTTCATCGACATTTGTTCCGGCTAAACGCACTACTAAAGGCACATCTAGGCTCAGAGCCTTTGTGGCAGCGATGACACCTCTTGCGATAATATCGCAACGCATGATTCCACCAAAGATGTTGACTAAGATCCCTTTCACATTTGGGTCTTCAAGAATAATAGAGAAAGCAGTCTTGACTTGTTCTTCGTCAGCACCGCCACCGACATCAAGGAAATTTGCCGGCTCTCCACCGTATAATTTGATGACGTCCATTGTTGCCATTGCCAGTCCTGCACCATTGACCAAACACCCGATATTTCCGTCGAGTTTGACATATGAAAGTCCAGTTTCCTTAGCCCTAGTCTCGACATCTTCTTCCTCGGAGAGGTCTCGAAGGTCGTCCCAATCACGGTGACGGAATTCAGCATTCTCATCAAAACCGACTTTTGCATCTAATGCAATTATTTCATCCGCATTGGTTCGTACCAAGGGGTTGACTTCAACCATAGCACAATCATTGGAGATGAATAGGTCGTACAGTTTTCCAAGCATCTTGAAAAATGATTTGAGAGATGCTCCCGATAGTCCCAAAGCCATACCAAGGTCACGCTTTTGGAATCCGAGAAGTCCAGAGTTTGGATCGATGTTGATCTTGTGAATTTTTTCAGGTGTGTGTTCAGCAACATGCTCGATGTCCATTCCACCCTCGGTCGAAGCCATGATAAGAACAGACTTATTTTCACGGTCCACAAGTAGTGCAAGATAGTATTCGTGAGCGATATCGCAACCGGATTCAATGTAGATATTGTTGACTAATTTCCCTTCTTCACCCGACTGAATTGTAACTAGCATATTACCGAGAATATTGCTTGAATACTCCTCAACTTCCTCTCTGGAGAAGGCGATTTTCACTCCACCTTCCATGACCAATTCCCTAGTCTCTGGATGGTATAGGTTACCCTTTCCACGACCGCCAGCATGTATTTGCGACTTAACAGCTACAACTTTACTTCCAAGGCTGTCATATGCTGCAAGGGCTCCTGCTACATCGGTGCAGTGTATTCCCTCTAGGACGGATACGCCGTTCGCTTTGAACAGCGCCTTTCCTTGATATTCGTGGATATTCATGTTCCTCTCCGGTTCTGCCCACCGGAGGGACCTCCTTGAATGATGCGATTAAGCCACGACGGCTGAGGGTTGGGTTCAAGTGCCATCTGCAGGTGGCAGTATCCATGCAGGTAGTCGTTCTCGCTGGTGGCATAGGTTCGAGGTTACGACCGTGGACCAATACCATCCCGAAGCCACTCCTACCAATGCTCGACCGTACTTTGCTAGAGCGTGTTGTGGAGGGCGTTCCTGCAGATTTAGTTGACGAAGTAGTAGTGGCTGGAGGCTACAAGGTTGACGTGATTGAACAATACTTCCGCGATGCAGATGTCGACTTCGATGTCAGAATTGTTCCAGAGGATGAACCACTTGGTACTGGCGGTGCCCTCGGTAATTGTAGGGACATAGTTTCTGGACGCTTCGCCTGTTTCAATGGAGATATTGTCTCATCCCTGAACTTGGAGCCAATGCTTGCACAGCACGACTCCAAAGGAGTGACAGGCACTCTTGCATTATGGGAAGTGGAGGACCCGACAAGATTCGGCATCGTCGGTCTTGATGATGATTCGATGGTTACCCAATTCAAGGAAAAACCAAAGCCTGAGGAAGTATTTTCAAATCTGATTAATGCAGGTTCATACATCCTTGAAGACGACGTTTTTGATGTCATGCCTCAAGGACGGCACAGTTTGGAAAGAGATGTATTTCCTCGTCTTGCAGAAGAGGGGAGGCTGAGCGGCTTCCCATTCCAAGGATATTTCATCGACGCAGGTACGCCAAACTCCTGGAGTGATGGAGTGCGTACCTGTATTGCAGAGGGAAGATTCTCAAGCGGAACAATCCAAGGAAATTCCTGGGTCGAAACGGGCTCTGCCAAGGCTGCATTTTCAATGGTCCAAGCCGGTTGTACAATCGATGGCGAAGTCATAGATTCCACTCTACTCCAAGGCGCTCACATTGCAAATGGTGCGGTTATCGAGGGCTGCTTAGTTGGCGAAGGAGCCATCATTGGTGAAGGTGCTCAACTTCACGATGTGGTGATCGACCATGGTGCCTCAGTCCCAGCAGGCCACATCCAGACCGGTGGAACTTTCTGATGCCGTAGGCATCAAATGTGTCCACATAGTGGCCCAATACATGGCAGCGCCACTAGTAGTCGTGAATTTCAAGACTTACACGACCGCATTAGGACATGCAGCAGAGAGTCTTGCGGCCCATATGGCCGCAACTGAAACATCTGCAAGAATGGTTGCTGTAGCCAGCGCTTTCGACCTTGGAGCAGTTGCATCTGTAGATGGATTAGAGGTCTGGTCCCAACACCTTGACCCGGTTGGCCAAGGATCGCATACCGGATGGTTAGAGCCGCAAACCGCTATTGAAAGAGGTGCAGTTGGAACAATCATCAATCACGCTGAGCACAAAGTTTCAATCGACCACGTTCGAGACCTAATGGCAATGCTTCCCGAGGGATTCCCCATCTGTGCATGCGCAGCAAATGTCGATGAGGCTAGAGCATTAGCAGCCCTTGGCCCAACATTCATCGCAGTAGAACCTCCAGAATTAATCGGGGGAGATATTTCTGTTACAACTGCTGACCCTTCAATAGTCACTGATACTGTTGCAGTAGTTAAGGAGGTCAATCCAGATGTCCGCATTCTCTGTGGGGCTGGAGTGAAAAATGGTGCTGATGTTGCTAAAGCGATTGAACTCGGAGCTGAAGGTGTACTACTCGCAAGTGGCGTAACCAAAGCAAATGACCCAGCAGCAGTACTCGCGGATTTAGTTAGATTACTCTAAATATAGATTAAATCACTCGGCTCACTTTTTTTGCTCAAATACATCAAAGTCGATGAGAAATAGAGTCATAAATAGTGTATAGCGTTCTTCCAAAGTGAGATTCTTGTCGTGGAATTGAATCGAGAAATTATCCGCTTGGGTGAAAGCCATTTTCATGAAGCCCTCAAACTTCTTTGCGATTGTAGCAACAACAACACCGTTTCGAGTGACATCAAACTTGAATCTCTTCCATTGGAAAAGACTACTTTGGATATCGAATTGCTCAATTCCTCCTACTGATATTGTGTAGTTACGGAGAAATAAATTCCGGCGACGTACATTGCCTACTTCGGTGTTATCACCGATTGCAGCCATTTCAGAGAAAAAAAATCTAAATGGTTTTTTGGCTTGTCCAATTACCTGACCTTGCGCATCGAAAAACTGTACAGTACAGGCTCGTGAATTCTTGAGAAACTGGCGGACAATGAATCCGCCAGCACCGCCACTTACTTCTTCTGCAGTACCTATTTTTTGACCATTAGCGGCAAAGATATCGTATTTGTTTGCTTTGTCGATTCCGAAAGCGATGCTAATGGCTTCCATAGATTGCTGCACAATAATGGAATCTTGCCCTAAGATATTCTGTAATTGAGGATTCATATCGGTGCTAGTGAGCCATATTTATTGAATCTGACGCTGAGCAGCACCCAGTTCAAAGGGTAGCGTTCCGAAGGGCCCACTGAAAGCCCTTTGAAATTCAGAATCCGTTTCAATGGGTTATCGGATAGACCCTTGCGAATGATCCGAACCGATTATTCAATACAATGTAATTATCTCAACGTTTATTGAATGACCAAATAATCCAAAATTATGCACCCCTTAGGCACAGCAAAAAAAACCGTATGTCTTTTCGCAATGTTTCTGCTCGTCGCACCACTTGTAATTGGTACGGTTTCAGCAGGAAAAGACTACTATTCGGCCAAGAGCAATACCTCGACAGCTATCCAAATCGAATTGTTCGATGATGAAGACCGGGGAAATGCTGCTGATTTTGATGCACAAGATTTTGCAACGCGCTATCCAAATATTCGAGGCGAGATTAGCATCGACAATGATGACGGTACCGAATGGACCATCACCAATCATTTCGAGGAATCCGGCGCTGATGTCACTCTGATCCGTACCGCTTCTGGCTTAATTGGTATCCACAACGGGCATTTGCAATATGACACCACCCTGTATGGAGGTCAATACGCGGGTGGATTTG
>Ga0315326_10000788_pt1 | contig 15833 bp, 11 predicted proteins | sample M180m32315metaG_FD_203457 | JGI IMG/M metagenome (GOLD analysis project Ga0315326, IMG submission 203457) | Ammonia-oxidizing marine archaeal communities from Monterey Bay, California, United States - M1 80m 32315 | ecosystem: Environmental > Aquatic > Marine > Coastal | place: USA: California... | reverse complement strand
CACCAATGTTCTATTAATGGAACATGGCACTTTAATTTCGTCAAATTGGTTTACTTTTAAATTCTCGCATGTATGAGCGGTCAATATGTATCGGATAGGGATTAGAGAGAAATTCTCCTATTTACTATTTCCCTTTCCAGTCTGGATCTCGCTTTTCTCTGAATGCGCTCCTACCTTCAGTAGCATCTTTTGTCTGATTGGCCACTATTCGCATTGTCTCTCCAAAGCGTACTGATTCTATCCAGCCCATATTTTGGGTTCGGATAGCTACTTCTTTCGTTGCCCGAGAAGCTAATGGGGCTGATTTACATAATTTGCCTGCTAATTCTTTAGCTCTAACCATTAGTTGGTCATCATTGCATACTTCCCATACGAGGCCCATTTCTTTCGCTCGGTTGGATGATATTGGTTCTCCAAGAAGGAGTAATTCCATCGCATCAGACCAATTAAGTTTTTGGGGAAGACGGATTGCTCCAACTATTGTTGGGATCCCGATTCGTACCTCGGGGTAACTAAAAGTCGCTGATTCGCTCGCAATTACAAAATCACAGAAAGTTACAGCCGTTAATCCATAACCGACACAAGGTCCGTTTACTGCAGCAATAACTGGTTTGTATATTTCCTGGCCGCTTTCAAAACTATTAATTGTTGGTTTCTCCCAAAATGTGCCGGCAAAATTTCCTGCACTTCCTTCTGCGTCTTTAAGGTCAGCACCAGCGCAGAAAACCGATCCTTTTCCTGTCATGATAGCCACCCAGGCAGTTTCGTCTTCTAGGAATTTAGTCCACGCTTGATTAAGTTCTTCTCTCATCTGGCCATTGATAGTATTAAGGTTGTCAGGCCTGTTGTAGGTAATGGTGACTATATTGTTTTCTTGTTCGTATAAGACGGTTCTTTCACTCATAGTTTTCTCATTTAACTAGCCTCAAATCTTAAAGATGTGTTTCCTATTGTTATCGTGTCATAGTCGCGAAGAACATGTTCTGAGATTCGATTTCCATTGACAATTGTCCCATTGGTTGAGCTCAGGTCAGAAATTACAAAATTTGGTCCCATTAACCTAATTTTTGCATGGTTTCGACTTGCTTCAGGATCATCAATTTGTATAAATGCTTCTTCGGCGCGACCAAGAATTACATTAAATTCTTTAAGTAGGACCCTTTCCCCATCATTAGTCAATAATGCTCCAGGAGGTAAACCATTCTTGTTTTCGGTAAAGTCACTTAAAATCTGAAAGAGTCCATTTCTGTATTCTGATTTTGATTCTATGTGTATAAACAATGTTCCAAGGAATGAGTAACTTTCTTCAACTGCGTGTTTACGTAATGCCTCACTTAACTCTCGAATAAGTGATTCTCGAACTGTTTCAAGTTTTGAATAATCATCAGGTGACAGTGAAATGGTGTATTGATTAGGTGCAAGGGTTTGACCAGAGATTCCTAGGGTAATTCCCATGTCCATTTCTCTAATGATTCGGCGTCCGAGTTCAACAGGTTTAACTTGGCTTCTAAATAGCCTTGTAAATAGTCCTTCAACGAAGGATTCGAATCTTTGTTCAAATCTTTGTATTGACACATTTGTATTTTAGTGGCCAAAATGCTTTATTTTTACTCTTCGGAGATGATCCCCTCATCAACAGCTTGTTGAATAGCTTTAGAAATGACTTCAGCCCATGACTGAAGGATAGGGTCAAAACAGACGTCATATCCGGGTGCTTCACCTGCGGTGTAACGTCTCACTGTGCTAGCCGTGTTATGCAAAAGATGACTGTTCTCTAGAAATGTTTGTGATGCATCGGCAAGAGCGTTAACAACCGCAGTCAAATATGCATTTGTTTTCACTAGTGCTGCTTCTGATGGGTTTGCTATGTAGGCAAGTTCAACGAGGGTAGTTGGTGTTTTCGGACGGGACATCATTCCATAGGTGTCTTTACCTTGACTATTGAGAACTCGGATTACACCAGCATCGGCGGCACTTGTCCAAGAGACCCAGTTGAATTGTTTAAGAGAGTTAAAGGTATTTTTGTAAACGAGTGACCCTAGGTATTCAGATAATGGGGAGTCTGTTTGAACAAATGTTTCTACTCCGGGTTCAAACGATTGAGCTCCCGCTGGGGCATTGTGATGAATGGATATCATGGCTGCTGCATTGACGTGATCTGCGAACTGGCCCCGGGAAGATAGGGGCATATGATAATTTCCTGTTCTTGTTAGTATTGCGTTCACTCCTCGGAAATTTAATTCCTTGACAAGTTCCTCGGCGATCATCAGATTAAGTTTGCGTTCTATAAGTCCGTGATGTGCAGCTCCCACATCTACCCCACCATGTCCTGGGTCAATCACTATTTGAATATTTTCAAGTTCATCACCTCCAGACACAACTACAGAATGACCACATGGGGTTCTGACAATATAATCATCGCCTTTTTTTGCTAATAATGAAACGTTTACGCCAGATGGGGTTTTTAATGCTGTTTGCGGTCTTTGCGGGGAGAGAGTCCCTGTGGTTCCAAGTCTTCCCCAGTAGTCGTTTGATTTATTTTGGCTTGGTACGTTTGGACTATCTTGAGTAATTGTCAGGGATTGCTCTTGGCTAATGCCTTCTTCGGTCCCCCATATGAAAGTCACGGCCCCTGTGTCAAAGTGTGTTCCTATTGATTCTGTCATCGCAGAAACGGCCAAGTCGATATATCCGTCACCATTTAGATCTAACGCAGCGAGACTATCTGCCCATAGGTCAGCATTTTCAGATACCCCATTAATTCCGGAGCTTGTTTGATTAAGTGTGAACGAATTTCTACCAACTGGTCCTAGAACGCTTCCGTTTAGGACAGTAATTGAACCTGATTTCTGAGCAGGCCCTACAGTTTCATCTGGCGTTCCAACAACAATGTCTACGTATCCGTCGTGATTAAAATCTGATGCTATGAGCACTGAACCCCATCTGTCGTATGGAGTTATGTTTCCTGGGATATTAAAACTTCCTTTGTGGATGAATTTTGATTGTCGTGTGGTTATTCCTGTAGAGGAACCTTGGAGGATAGTAATAGTTCCGGTTTTATCTTTATCTCCGCTGCTCTCATTAGGTGTTCCAATAGCTAAGTCTTCATATCCATCGTTGTTGAAGTCTCCACTTATAAGGTTCGATCCCCATTGGTCGTGGGGTTCATTTTTATCAGGTATTCCTGGTGTGCCTTGATGTAGTCGGACTGACTTCTCGCTTTGAAGTCCATTTTGGCTTCCATAGAGTATCGTGACGGCACCGGCTTCTTCGTAATTTCCCCATCGTTCACCAGGTGCTCCAACAGCAAGGTCAGAAAAGCCATCACCATCAAAATCCGCACTTGTGAGTGATGATCCCCACCGGTCTTCTGGTTCCGCTGCATCAGGTATGTAACGGTTCATTTGGTTAAAGGTTTGCACCCTTTGAATAGGGTTTTCTGAATCGTTTCCGTACAAAATCGTTATCTCACCAGCGTTATCCTTACCGTTGATATTTTTCCCTGGCGCTGAAATGACGATGTCTCCAAAACCATCTGCGTCAAAATCTCCCGTTTCAAGATTAAATCCCCAGTGGTCTGACTCTTGGGAGGTAGCTGAAATATCCTCTAACCCCTGATGAGCAAATACGACATTGTCTAGTTGGGAATCTATTCCTCCTTCCCCTCCAAAGAAGATCCAGATTCCGCCACTATCTTCAACATTCTGTGCATTTTTTGAAGGGGCTCCAATGATTAAATCTGAGTATCCATCTTGATTAAAGTCTGTATGAGCCGTTGTGAAACCAAACTGGTCTCCTCTTTGGCTTTCACTGGGGACACCGAGAGTATTTTGGTGAAGAAACGATGAAAGATTGATAGTCCCTGTCTGGTTTCCATAAAGGATTGTGACTGCCCCTGCATTGGTTGCGTCATTGATTTCCTCTCCCGTTGCAGCGATGACCAGGTCCTGGTATCCATCAGCATTAAAATCTGGGTTTAAATGCGGGTTGAGTGTTTTAATCTTACCTTTTTGGGGTGATGTCGTTTGCGCTAAAGCACTTACTGGCAAACCCAGTAATAGAAGCGCAACTGTTGTAACAGTAATCAGTAAAGTCCGGTTCTTAAATCCCATTGATGAAATCGTACCTTTTCAGAGTCGTTTACAGCCTATTCAAACGACGGGTCACTACAAAGGCTCGCTCCTGGGGCTAGCCCAGCAGTAAACGAACGAACCCCACTTGAGAAATCTTCCTCAACGGGAGGAGGTGTTAAGAAATTTTCTAAAGCATCGCTTATTGCTTCTGCCATATCTGTTTTATAGTCAGGTGTCTTCACCAGATTCGCTTCAGAGGGATTTGAAATATAGGCAAGTTCTACAAGGGTGGTTGGGGTTTTGGGACGCGAGAGCATCCCATACGTATCGGTGCCTGATGAATTTAAAACTCTGAGAACTCCTGCGTCGCTTCTACTTACCCAATTCACACCTGTGTTTTCGCTCAATCTATTGAAAACAGCATCCTGCACATATTCACCTAGACGAAGGGATGTATTTGAATTACTTTGAACATAACTTTCAGTCCCAGGTGTCCCAGATGACGATGCTGATGGTGAGTTGTGATGGATAGAAACCATTGCTTCTGCTTGGAGCTGATCAGCGTATGCACTACGAACAGAGAGCGGAATGTGATAGTTCCCTGATCGAAGATTGAAGGCAGTGATCTCCCTCGTAGTTAATTCATTGATTAATTCTTCTGCGACTTCCTGATTAATTTCCCTTTCGATTATTCCATTTTGCGTCGCCCCCGGGTCAACGCTGCCTCCATGTCCTGGGTCAACAACTATTTGTATGTCTTCAATTATTTGTCCTGCCGATACCGTGGTTGTGTTCCCGCAAGGCGTTCTGACAATAAAACCATCAGATAACTCAGAGAGGATCGTGACGTGAACTCCTGTTGGGGTTATGAGACCTTTCGCTGGTCTTATAGTTTCCTCAGAAGATGAAGTTGTTAGTCTTCCCCAGTAATCTCCATTACGGTTCGTCCCTGGAATATTTGGGCTATCTTGATGAAGGCCAACGGCGGAGGATGTTGAAATTCCGTTAGAGGTTCCGTTCAAAATTGTGAGGTGCCCAGTATCAAAATCGGAATCAATTGATTCACCAGTGCTTGAAATGACAAGTTCTGATTTTCCGTCATTATTGATGTCAAGTGCTAGTAATGCGTCTCCCCAATGGTCGGCTGTTTCAGCTGTGTCTGGTATCCCTGTAGTGTTTTGGTGGTAAAGAATTGAGTTTATTCCGGAAAGTCCTTCTGTAGACCCGAAGGAAATGGTGACTGACCCAGCTTGTTCAATGGACCCTATACTTTCATTTGGAGTTCCAATAGCTAGATCATCAAAATTGTCGCCGTTGAAGTCGCCACTAGATAAGACTTCTCCCCATCTGTCGTATGGTTCATTACCTCCAGCCATCTGAGGACTTCCTTGATGAAGGAGAGTTGACCCTGTAGTTGCAATACCTTGAGTCCCTCCATAAAAAACAGTAATTGCTCCTGATTTTGATTTCACTCCGATGCTTTCGTTTGGACTGCCGACTACAAGGTCAGCTACCTGATCAGAGTTGAAATCTCCTGATGTTAAAGATTGTGCCCATTTGTCTCCTTCTTCGGGACCTCCGGGAACATTTGGTGTTCCTTGATGAATTAATGTTGAATTCGTTGATGTTAAACCTTCCGAAGAACCATAAATAATAGTGAAAGCGCCTGCCATGGGGATTGTTCCTATTGATTCGTTTGGAGCGCCAACTATTAGGTCATCAAAAGAATCTCCATTGAAGTCATCAACTAGTAATGATTCTCCCCATCTATCTCCAGCTTCGTTTCCTCCTGGGATTCCCCCCGAATCTTGATTAAACCCTCTGGTCCGTTCTGTTGCTAAACCATTTTCACTTCCATATAAGATAATGACCGCTCCAGCATCTTCTATTGTTCCTAAGTCCTCTTGTGGAACTCCAATAATGAGGTCATCAAAACCGTCAGCATCGAAGTCCCCGGCAGCTAGTGATGATCCCCATCTATCCCCAGTTTCGTTAGCTCCTGGAATATTTAGAGAACCTTGATTGAATGACCAAGAATTTGTAGCTTTGAGGCCTGTGGCGCTGCCATAAAGAATTGAGATTCCCCCAGTATCTACAATCGTTCCAATATCTTCATCTGGAGCTGAAACTGCAAGATCATCGTAACCATCTCCATTAAAATCAGCGTAATAGGTTTGATGCCCCCAGTGATCATTTCTTTCATTAGCACCTACTATCCCTGCCGTGCCTTGATGAAAATAGCTTGGTGTTGATGAACTTGGGTTAGGACCATATAGAACAGTGACATTCCCAGCGCCCAAAAAACCACCGTGTAAATTTCCAGAAGCACTTATGGGTATATCAGCGTAGCCATCTCCATTAAAATCTGGGCCAGTAGAGATAGAGAAGTTTCCTATCCCTGAGGGTGTTTTGAGATTATGTGTTTGGTTGGCGGATGCAGTATTTCCTAACAAAGTAATGTGAGCAGGAATGATGAGCGTGATGATTGCGAGTATGAATTTAAAACGTGACATGAGATTCTCTGCTTTGAAAGCTTCGTTGTTTTTTTCTCTCATACCGCGAGACGCGATTTGTGCGCGAGGAGGGACTTGAACCCTCACATCCCGAAGGACACAGGCACCTGAAGCCTGCGCGTCTGCCAATTCCGCCACTCGCGCGAGTACCTATGAAGCGTACCGTGCATCCTGCTGCTCTGGGTAAATCAATTACTGCTTGTAAAACCATATTATTTGTGTTTCATGCCCTTCCGAGTATGCGGTTAACAGTAATTTCAATTACTCGTCTGTCTTCTCCTCTGTCTTTGGGTTCTGAGTACCTTTTCGCATAACGTTTCGTGCCTTCACTACAACGGAGTTCATCTGCACTAACAACAGCGGTTCCTTCTAAAGTGACCCAACGACCTCCGTCAACCTGGCAAATTGCTGCTTTAAGTGGGTGTTCGGAACGTTGTAGAATTTTAGCTTTCGTACTTCCAGCCCATGTGATCACACGGATTAGCTGATTTCCTTGGTCCCATGTGAATCCAACTGGGGTGACATGAGGTCGACCAGTTGTAGTGACAATAGTTAATGAGGCTAAGTGTCGATCAGTTACGAATTTTTGCATTTCAGGGCTTAGTTCAATTAGTTCCATAGTTTATTCTTCATTGTTCTGGTGCTTAGTCCTACCCGCCGAACATCGCCATCCATTGTTCTGGAGTGTTTGGGGCGAACACGTAGTTGTGTTGACGGGTTTCTCCCATTGATTGGGAAGGTTTTGGTGAGTAGAGGTGTCCTGGAAATAATGTTGCCTGGTCAGGTACTTTCGCTAGACGTTTCGTGATGCTTTCATACATTTGTCGTGGGTCTCCTCCTGGAAGGTCAGTTCTTCCACACCCATCAAGAAAAAGAGTGTCTCCTGCCACGAGTTTGTCATCAACGAGAAAACATTGGCTTCCTGGGGTATGTCCCGGTGTGTGGATAAGTTCAATTTCTATTGACCCGACTTTAAGTTTGTCTCCACTTTCATGGGTTACAAGGTTCTCTTGTCCGACACCGGTGACTTTATCTACGAGTTCGGCTTCTTCTTTTTGTACGTGGATTGGCACAGAAGTTAATTCTAAGAGCTCGGTTATTCCTGAAATGCTGAATCCCATCATGTCCCCACCGATGTGGTCTGGATGGTAGTGGGTAGCAAGAACTCCGGTTAGTTTCATGCCATCTGCTTCAACAATATCTACAAGTCCTTTCGGATCATATGCGGGGTCAATAACGACGGCTTCCCCAGTTGATCGATCACCTATGACATAGATGAAGTTAACCATTTGGCGGGCGATTTGATCTTCGGTACCAACATCCCTTCCTGATAGGAGTTGGCGGAAATAGAATTGATCATCGGACATGTGAAAACTTTAGGCGTGTTCACTGGTATTTCGGGGGTTCTCTTTAAAATTAAGGAGGCGTCTAGTAGTTCCTGCTCTATCCTTCAGATGTGGACGAACTTACATCATTGAAGGTTGGGTATCTTGGCCCTGCGGGGACCTTTACTGAATCAGCCTTGTTGACGCAGACTGATTTAGCGGAAGCTGAACATGTTTTGTTCCGGAGCCATTCAGATGTTTTACATAATACTTCCGCTGGAGTTGTTGATTTTGGGTTTTGCGCTATTGAAAATGCTATAGAGGGAACTGTGAACGTTGTGCAGGATACTTTAGCTTTTGATAGTGAATTGATGATTCAGCGGGAAGTTGTGATCCCAATAACAATGAATCTTCTCGTAAAGCCAGGTACTTCGATTCAAGAGATTCAGAAAGTTATTTCGTACCCACATGCGCTGGCACAAGTCCGCTCATTCCTTCGAGATACTTTGCCAGATACTGAACTTGAAGCCGCCAATTCAACAGCGCACGCAGCCCAAATGCTCGCTGATAGTTCAAGTAGTAATATTGCTGCTGTTGGAACGAGTCTTGCCGCAGATAAATACGGCTTGGATATAGCTGCAGAAAGCATTGAGGACCATCGAGGAAATCAGACGCGATTTGTTCTTATAGCTAGAGATGGTATTCCAGCTCCTACAGGACATGACAAAACAAGTGTCGTCGTGTTTCAACAGTCGGATAAGCCCGGATCATTACTTGCGATCCTTCAAGAATTTGCAGCTCGTTCTATCAATCTGACAAAGCTTGAATCTCGTCCAACTCGGGAGGCGTTAGGTAATTACTGTTTCTTCTTAGATTTAGAAGGCCATATCGCTGATTCAATGATGGCTGACTGTCTAAAGACATTACAGGCGAAGGATGTGCGGGTGAAGTTTCTCGGTTCGTATCCTGCTGCTGGAGATCAAGCTGAAGAGGTTCGCAAGGAATCCAATGATGCGTTGGATAAAGCACAGAGTTGGTTGGATTCTTTACGATCAAAGTTGCGTTAAGAGGTTACGTTACTCCGCCATCAACAACAAGGTTTTGTCCTGTAACCCAGCTTCCAGCATCAGAAACGAGATAGAGGACCGCTGCGGCGATGTCCATGGGTGTTCCGACGCGTTGTAAAGGAATTCGGTCTGCAAGGCTTTCAAATTGTTCAGGCGGTACACCTCCAACTCTGGTAGTAGCTTCTGTAGGGACCGTCCCCGGGGAAACAGCGTTAGCTCGTATTCCTTTTGGTGCGAGTTCAATAGAAAGTGTTTCTGTAAAGTTATTCATTCCCGCTTTTGCCGCTCCATACGCTGCGAAACGTACAGCTGGGCGTATTCCTGCGATTGATGAGATGCCGATTATGGATGAGCCTGGTTGCATGACTTCAGCGCATGCTTTGGCGGCGATGAAATGTGGTCGAAGATTTAACGCTATTTGTTGATCCCAATGCCAGTTAGGGAAATCTTCGAAAGGGAACGATCCCGGGTGGTCAGATGTTCCTGCGTTACTGACCCAAATATCTAATTGTCCGTAGTTTTCTATGGCATGGGATACAAGTAGGTCAATGGTTGCCTCTTCAGTGATATCTCCTGCGATGACGTTGCATGTGCCACCTCTTTCATTGATTGTCTCTGCGACACCTTTGAGTCGCTGTTCGTCTCTGGCGGTAATGATCACGGTCGCTCCGGCATCAGCTAAGCCTATGGCTATGCCCTCTCCGATACCTCTGCTCGCACCTGTGATGACAGCGACTTTCCCATCTATGCGGAATTGATTAACAAGGTTTGGGATCATATGAACCTCCATTTATGAACAGTGGAGACGCTAGTCCTTTCTACGCTTTATGTCACACCTTGGATTTGAATCGTTTATTCAGGTCGAAGGTTCCGCATATACGTATTAATGAATAGTCCATCCGGATCAAGTTGTCTTTGTATATCCCAGAATTGATTCCATCCATCCCCGTAGATCGTGGCGAGTTGTTCCTGATTGAGGTAGTGGCGTTTCCCCCAATGGGGTCGCCCATCGTACGCGAGGAATATTTTTTCAGCTTCGCGAAAGAAAGGTTCATGAGGTTCAGTAATGCTTTGGTGAACTGAAATCGTGACTGTTTTTCTATCCATTGCTGGGCTTATCCATCCAGTATCTGCAGCGACAGTTCGGTATTCCACTGGCCACACAACGTTGTGTGTTCCTTTACGTATGAGTGTTCGTATTTGTTGAAAGCATTCCATTCCTTTTTCATAGGGAACTGAGTATTCCATTTCAGTATGTTTCTCAGATCGTTCTGATGGAAACACGATATGGGCACGGTCAATGTATTGTCCTTTTTGGTTGGGAAGTCCGTCAGGTGGTCCTTCGTGTGGGTTTAATGTTTTGGCGTAGGCCATGTCATCTCCTGGATTCCAGAAGAATTCAAAATGGTCATTGTCTGTAACAAATGTGTCCAAGTTAGTAGTAAGGTCATTTATTTTTTCTTGCCAATGATGTTCATGCAGGTAAAAACGGGGAACTACTTGGAAGGTAACGTCTATGACAATGCCAAGAACACCGAGGTTGAGACGGGTTGCTTCAAGTGTTTCTTGAGATTGAGATGCTTGAGTTAGCGTGCCTTCAGCGGTGAGAATTGATGCATCTACCACCTTAGAACTGATCGAAGGATGAGTAATACCGGTTCCGTGCACACCTGTGGCTATTAAGCCTGCTATTGATTGGACATCTACATCGCCCTGATTACTGAAAGAGAATCCTTGATTCCAGAGTTCTCTGGTTGCTGCAGATAATTTCATGCCTGCTGGTATCGTCGCCGTACTGTTTCGTTCACTAACAGTTATCGGACCAGTCAGATTCTCAGTGGTAATGATCATTCCATGGTCATTGTGGAAAATCGGTGAATGGGAATGAGTTGATCCCACGGTTCGAATGGGAATTCTTTGTTCTTGAGCGTAATTAACGGCTTCTTTGGCTTCTTCAAGGGTCCCAATAGAACGAATAATTTCAGGGGAACTGGTGATCAGTCCAGACCAGTTTGAAAAAGTTGATGCCATACTCTTAATGTTTTTTTACAATGGACGGTCTGGATGGTCGGCAGGGATTAACTCAAATGCTTCAATAAGTGATTGCGTTGAAGGAATAGCAACAACATAGGTAACGTCGGCTTCTGCTTCTCCTTCAATATGGAGAGCACCTGGGGGAATAACAAGTTTGTCTCCTGGCTCAACGGTTAACTTTTCCCCAGTTTCACCATCCAAGATCCATGTGGTGCCTTCCATGACGTAACCATGGGCTTCCATCCGATGCCAATGAACGTGTGGGGGTGGGCTTGGCTTAGAAACGAGTGTGGTGGGCCAAAAACCGGTTTTCATGATGTCTTCCATAACATCAGCGAGTCCAGTATGAAAATTTTTGTGTACATGAATCTGTGGCGCCATATACCCACTATGGCACTTGGTTACAACTAGAACAATCTCGGGACTAGTCAGAGTCTGCCTAGTATTTAAAATAAATCAGTTTAAATTACGTGTAAATGAACTGCTTCTTCAATTCAAATAAGGAATTGAAACTTTCTTAAACCCCATCGGTTAGGAAATGGTTAGAAGATAGGCTTTTGACGTGAGAAAAGTGAAGATATTTTTAAGTAAGGCACTAGTTTTTCTGTTGACGGCCATTCCGATTATTTCCATTATTCTCGCATTGTTTTTCGCCCCATTAAAGGCTGAAAATCTTCCCTTAACCAATGACCCTCCTGATTGGGAGATTGTCTCAGGGGGGTTTAATGAAGCAGGAACGCAGTTGCTTCCTGCTTCGGTAGCGGTTTGGAAACAATCTTTACCTGATGGATGCGCCATACAAACACGGACTTTGAATAAGAAGGCCTTGCGTACATGGACTGTTGATGGGAATGATTTTGATAATAGCGGTTTGAGTATTTCAGAATATTTGCAACAAGGGCCCTCATTTTATGCAGAAACGAATCTTTTATGGGTAGATAACATCATTAACGATGGTTCGTTTGCGTTTGACCCTGATGCTTTTCGTGTACGCGGCTGGTCAGATGAACGCATAGTTGATGTTGACATGTTTGGCGAGGAATGGGAAAGAACTCATTACAACAATAATCCGTTGTCTTTCTTCCTTGGTTTTGATGGCTACTTATACTACTCGGAAGATTATTGGCATGAATTTCCTTCACTTGGAAGAGAGCCCCCTACCGGTAATAGCGCTATTAGGGTAAGTAAAGCTAATGCTACGAAACCTAGCCCTCGAGTATTCTTCGGTGTCGCTAATTCAAGCGACACGATTAACCGGACCGTTCGATGGTCGCACTTCACTGATTTCTATCCAATTGATTGCGATTTTAATATTGATGAAGATGATGATGGAACTCTTAACTGGGTTGATATTGATTGGCTGGACCCGAATGCTCCTGTTCTAACGTCCCCTTCAGAGACAGTAGTCTGCCCGGAAAGGTTCAATGTTTGTATTGACTGGTCTGATTGTGAAACAGATTTTGATGGTGATGGTTTCTCGAACTGTAACGATTATTCAGTTTCTGATCCAACGATTTGGAAGCTCTGCCAAATTGAAGACATCTGTGATGAGGTAGGCGGTGAAGACGTTGATTTGGAAATTACAAATGAAGAAGAACCGTTAGAAGACGTTTTTCTAAGTGAGGGAGATGAACAATCAACTAGTGATTTTCAAGAGGAACAATCGGAAAGTCAGCCATTAGAAATAGCTTCAGAGTTAGATAATCCAAAGAATAATAGCAAAAGTGAAGAATCTAGAGATAAGGATGAAGTCCTCTCGGAATCGTCATCTTCACAAACCAAAGGGAATTTAGCAACCGATGATGATCTTAAAGACTTGAGGGTAGAGAAAATAGGTGAAAGAAGTGTTCTTATAGATATAGAAGGTGTTTCGGTTACTTTAAACGCCTCGGGTGATAAGAGAATAAGTGTTGAAGGGACGACATTAAATATTTTTTCAGAAACGAGTATGTCTATATCGGGCACTGGGTTTCTTCCAAATTCGTCAATTGATTTGTACGTCTATTCTGATCCGATTTTTTTAGGAGTAGCACAAACAGATCTAGATGGTGGATTTGAAATAGATTTTGAACTTCCTGCCACCCTTGACCCAGGGATGCATACATTTGAAGCAACTGGTTCTGGTTTGGATGAATCGCCTGTTGTAGTCCGGTATGAATTTAAACTCGTTGATTCTAAAAATCCAGAATTGTTTCAGGAAATTGGTTTATTTGATGAACCAGAAGAATCCGCAAAAACGATTGGGGGGCTTGCCGCTGTCGCAGCCGCTGTCGCAGCGGCAGGGGCTGCCGGTGCAGCAGCGGGAGCCGCAGGTAGTGGCGGTTCAGGTAGTGGCGGTACAAGTTCACCAACAGCACACCGTGCTGCCATGACCGCAACTAGAGGGATGAGAACACGTTCCTCATCCGGTGGACCATCAGATAATGTCACTGACGATGAAATTGAATCACTGGATGCAAGTCATGATGTTTTCTTAGATGAGTCAATTGGGTGGGGAGACCGGCTTTCACTTTGGCGTTTGAACTTTATGACCTTATTTGATGCTTGGTGGCCTGCCGCAACAATTCGGTCTGCACCGGTTTCACCATTTATCTCAAAAGCGGCAAATGATGGTTCTTACTTACGTGCGGGACTGGGATCACTGTGGATCGGTTTACCCGTTCTCTCAGTCATATTCGCTGTTATAGCTATAAGTACAAACATCGGTCCCGTAGGGGAACCAGGCGCGACCGGACTTACCGGAGTTATGGCGATAGGAATGTTTGATATTTTCTCGGGAATACTCGGGATGACGATTATTAGCATTGGTTATCTGCTTTTAAAAGTGGCAAACAATGACATTGGTGCCGTCCAAGATATCCGTTTCATTATTGGTCTCTTCTCACTCGGATGCGGCCCAGCTATTCTTGCAACAACCATTCGGACAGTTCGGAAACCAGCTGCTCGACAAGGAAAAGATTGGTGGGAACGTATAACTGACCTCGCTGTCGGAACGTTCATAACAGGTTGGATGACTATCATTCTTATTTCTGTTCTTACCCAGTACGCAACTATTGGTCTTAAATTTGAAACCTTTAGCAACAAGGTCGCAATCATCATGGCCCTTTCTTTCACTGGGCGTGTTCTTATTGAAGAGGTGATCGCTCGCGCTTTCCCGAAAAGGTTAAATCAAGCAAACCCGACTACCGTACCCGATCAGTATTCCAGAATGAAATGGGTATCAATCCTGAATCGGGCGGTCTTCACACTATTTTTATCAGTCGCGTTTATTGGGAATTGTTGGCAACTATGGGTTGGTGTTGCGCTCTTCACTGTTCCTTCTGTGATTGATCAATTCCAAAAATATTTCCCTATTATCTCAGGAACCAGCAGATACTTACCGCGAGAAACACCGACATTAACGATTGTTGAAATCTGTATTGTTGGAACTCTAGGAATCTTATTAGCAACAATGGGTGCAGGACCTGGGATGATCAGAACAGGATTCATGCTTTTCGCCATACCGCCAATACTGATCGCGATAGGAAATGCTTTAGGACGGGAATCAGTTGATGGAAAGGAAACCTGGTATCTTGACCCGGAATACGAGCACTGGTACCGATTCGGGGGAATAATTCTTTTAGCTACTCTTGTTTATCTTTCAGAGATTTTCGGAGGGTACTTTCCTATGTTCTTATAGCGCGGAGGGAGGGGGATTCGAACCCCCGGGACCCGCGAAGGCCCGCTGGTTTTCAAGACCAGTGCATTCGTCCGCTCTGCCATCCCTCCACGTTTGAGGTTATCGCTTAACAGAGAAATAGGACGCATCTTCGCTACGGATTCTCTATTTCGTTTGTTCCGTGTACTATTTAACAAACAATTGGAGAGGTGGCCGAGTCTGGTTGAAGGCGCTTCCCTGCTAAGGAAGTAACGGGGTAACCCTCCGTTCGAGGGTTCGAATCCCTCTCTCTCCGCCAAATACATCAAATAAGAACCCGCAACTTAATCCTGTATGGTGCGTAGCTAGTTGAGTTCGCTAGAATCAATTTCTTACATAGAAGAATTTAGCGCTCGTAGCTCAATTGGATAGAGCATCTGATTACGGATCAGAAGGTTGGGGGTTCGAGTCCCTCCGAGCGCGCTACACATACTCGCAGGGCCGTGGTTTTAGAGATTCAAAAAATTAGTTCAATGCTAGTTTCGAACTTAACAAATTGATTCCACGTTCAATTTACAGTTAAGGCTTAACGTTGGTTTACCTAGAGAAAGTTGTCATTTATGTCTTCGTATTATTCACGTTTTATGCGTTTAATTGCAGTATTTGGAATTTTTGTTTTGCCCGTAACTGCGCTGGCGGCTTGTGGAAATTCATCCGATGATGAAACAAGCGAAATGAACAAGTCACAGGTTGAAGAATCTGATAAGTCGAATACAGCTGAGAGCACTCAAGAAGAAACAAGCCAGACAGATGAAGATGAAGATGAAGATGAAAAAAGCAGTGAGGTAAAAGAAGAAACAAGTGCCGAAGAAGAGAATGAAGAAAGCACTCCTGAACCTCCTGTAAATACCGAAGAAGAGAATGAAGAAAGCACTCCTGAAGCTCCTGTAGATACCGGAGAAGAGGATGAAGAAAGCACTCCTGAACCTCCTGTAAATACCGGAGAAGAGGATGAAGAGGAACAGGAAGCAGCGATAGAAGCGATATTGACAAACACCTATTCGTGGGGAGATGGAACCGCTTACGCAACAAGACAGCTTCAAGAAATCCTCGAGACGAATGTTGATGGAACTTACGGAATGGGAACTCGGATAGCTCATTTAAATGCCTTACAAGAGAGGGGT
>Ga0315326_10000785_pt1 | contig 15852 bp, 7 predicted proteins | sample M180m32315metaG_FD_203457 | JGI IMG/M metagenome (GOLD analysis project Ga0315326, IMG submission 203457) | Ammonia-oxidizing marine archaeal communities from Monterey Bay, California, United States - M1 80m 32315 | ecosystem: Environmental > Aquatic > Marine > Coastal | place: USA: California... | reverse complement strand
GGACCGGCCTCATGCAGGACTTTTATTCCCGGTGCAAAGACGAAGTCCAATTCGTAGCCATCGCCGATCCGGATATGAAACATGCCGAACGTGGTAAACAACTAGCACAAAAATACTGGGGACAGGGGTGTAAGACTTACAAAGATTTTCGTGAATTGTGTGATCGTGATGATCTCGATGCCGTGGTGGTGGCAACACCTGACCATTGGCATGCGCTCGCCGCCCTAGAGGCAATCCGGAAGGGGAAGGATGTCTATGGTGAGAAACCACTGACGCACCTTTTCCGCGAAGGGAAGGTCCTCTATGAGGAGGTCAAGAAGCACAAGCGGATCTATCAGGTTGGCTCTGAGCAGCGCTCATCAGTGTATTTTAGGATCGCCGCCGAGGTCATCTTGAATGGTCTGGTGGGAAAGATTCAAGAAGTCCAGGTCGGCTTGCCCGGGGGCGAAACCACTGAGGAGGAAGGAAAAGTCGCGCAACCGATTCCCGATCACCTTGACTACGATTTCTGGTGTGGTCCAGGCCCTAAGCTTCCGTATCACAAGGACCGGGTTCACTTCAACTGGCGTTGGTCGCTCGCCTATGGAGGAGGTAGTCTCATGGACTGGATCGGTCACCACAACGACATTGCCCATTGGGGACTTGGGGTGGAATTGAGCGGCCCCATCAGGGTGGAGGCGAAGAACTTTCGCTATCCGGAGAAAGGCATGTACAACAATCCAGTCGATTATGAGGTGCGCTCGGAATATGAGGGAGGCTACACCGTGGTGATCTCCAACAAGTACGGCGGTGGTGTGCGTTGGATCGGAGAGGATGGCTGGGTCCGCGTGAGCAGGGGACAAATCGAGGCATCAAACAAGGATTGGATCCGTGAAAAGACCGATCGGGGCATGATCAAGGCCTACAACTCTCCTGATCATCGACGCAATTTCGTGGCAGGGGTGAAGACCCGTAAGGAATGCATCTGCCCAGCTGAGATTGGGCACCGTTCGGTGACTCCTGGACATCTGTCGTTCGTCTCCGATACTCTCAAGCGTCCACTCAAGTGGGACCCAAAGAACGAAACGATCCTTGATGATCAGGAGGCTGACAAGCTCCTGAACAAACTCGATTACCGGGGTGATTGGGCTCTGTAATCCGGATGAACTCCCTTTTTTGGTTGCAAGGAACAGCGCTACGCAAGATAATTGTGTAGAATGTTAGAATGGCTCCATTGGTCCGCTAAACAGCCTCTCCTAATCGCTTCTCTGGTGGGGGTGATGTGTGTTGCCTCGCTCCCCGCAGAGGAGTCCGGTTCGACTCATTGGTCTTTCGTTTCCCCAAAGACCTCTCCGCTTCCTCAGGTGAAGAATTCGGATTGGCCTCGTAATGATATCGATCACTTCGTCTTGGCCCGCCTCGAGCGCACAGGGCTCGCCCCGTCACCGGAGGCGGATCGCCCGACGCTCATTCGCCGACTCACTCTCGATCTTACCGGTCTGCCGCCGACCCTCGAAGAAGTCGATGCCTTCCTCGCGGACAAGTCGCCGGAAGCCTATGAGAAGGTCGTGGATCGTCTCCTCGCTTCGCCCCGCTACGGCGAGCGCATGGCGGTGATGTGGCTGGACCTGGCCCGTTACGGGGACACCAGCGTCTATCACCAGGACGGGGCCCGCGAGATGTGGGCCTGGCGGGATGGAATCATCGAGGCCTACAACGCCAACAAGCCCTTCGACCGGTTCTCCATCGACCAACTGGCCGGGGATCTGCTGCCGGATGCCACCCTCGCTCAGCGGGTAGCCTCGGGATTCAACCGTAATAATGGGACGACCGATGAAGGGGGACTGATTGAGGAGGAGATGCGGGTTGAATACGCCGTGGATCGGGTCAAGACCACGGCCACAACCTGGCTAGGGCTCACCCTGGAGTGCGCGCAGTGCCACGACCACTTCTACGATCCCATCTCGCAGGTGGACTACTACAAGTTCTTCGCCTTCTTCAATGTGAGTGGGGACAAGGGGAAGCAAACGAGCGCGCGCAACGCGCCACCGCTGATCGAGATTCCGGACGAGGAGAACGAGCGCAAGCTGCCCGCGGTGGCGGCGCAGCGTGCGGAGAATCAGGCACGGATCGATGGGTATCCGGATGAAATCGCTCCCAAATTGCGGGGCTGGGTGAAGGAACTGGGCGCGCGGATCGCTGATCCCAAGGAGGACTTCGATCCACGGGATGCGCTGTTACACCTCACCCTGGACGAGGCAGAGGGAGAGCAGGTGGGCGACCGGGCGCACGGCCTTCCGGGTCCGGGTTTGCAGCGTGGCCGGGTGGTTGGAACTCCTCGCTGGGCTCCGGCCCGCACCGGGGGAGGTTTCGAGTTCAAGGAGGGGGAGGCGGCGTTCCTGGAAGTGGCCGATGCAGGAGACTTCGAGCGGGATCAGCCGTTCACCCTGAGCCTCTGGCTGAGGCCGGTGAAAACCGGGGAGGGAAAGGATTCGCAGGGCAGCTTGCTTGCGCGGCTGGAGGAAGGGGAGTCACGGCGGGGCTTCGAACTCTACTATGAAACGAACCAGCGGCTCTACATGCAGCTAGCCCACGAGGCGGAGAGTTCCGCCATCCGCATACGGTCGGAGCGGGAGATTCGGTGGAACAAGTGGCAGCATATTTGCGTCACCTACGACGGTTCCTCCACCGCAGGGGGCATCCGGATCTTTGTGGACGGGGTGCCCTGGGCGGTCAAGGGCGAGCAGGACAACCTCAAGGGGTCGGTCCGCACGGAGGAACCGTTGAGGATTGGAAGTCGGCCCAACGGGTTCCGGCCGTTGGGAACAGTAGACGAGATTCGGATCTTCTCCCGGGCTCTGAGCGAGGACGAGGCCCACGCTCTTGTTCTCCGCGATACCCTACTTCCGGTCCTTGCCCAGTCGGACGGGTCAGATTGGCAGGACGACCAACGCGAGCCCGTCCTGGCATACTACCTTGCGAAGGTGGACAAGCTTTACCCCGAGCTTCTGAAGAGGGAAGTGGAATTGAAGAACCGGGAAGAGGAGCTGCGCCGCCCGAAGACCACCGTGATGGTGATGCAGGACCGGGAACGCACAACGTATGTCCTGCGCCGAGGATCTTACGCCGATCGCACCGACACCAAGGTGGAGCCGGGACTCCCGGAGAGTCTTCCGCCCCTTCCGGAAGATGCGCCCCGCAACCGCCTCGGGCTCGCTCAATGGCTTTTCCAGGAGGAGAATCCCCTCACCGCGCGGGTGGCGGTCAACCGCTACTGGCAAATGCTCTTTGGCGTGGGCCTGGTGGTGACCCCGGAGGATTTCGGCAGGCAGGGCGAGCTGCCGAGCCATCCGGCGCTCCTCGACTGGCTTGCGGTCGACTTTCGGGATCACGGCTGGAATGTGAAGCGGACGCTGCGGAGCATCGTCACTTCGGCCACCTATCGCCAATCCGCCGCCGCCCCCGGCGAACTCTACGAGCGCGATCCCGCGAATCGGCTCCTGGCGCGCGGATCACGCTACCGGCTCCAGGCCGAGTTCCTGCGTGACAACGCTCTGTTCCTGAGTGGGCTCCTCGTCGACAAAATGGGCGGGCCGGGAGTAAAACCCTACCAACCGGAGGGCCTCTGGAAGGAGATCTTGCAGGGGGGCGACCGTCCCTTCGTGCAGGACAAAGGCGAGAGCCTCTACCGGCGCAGCATCTACACGTTTTGGCGGCGCACTTGTGCACCACCAAACATGTTGCTCTTTGACGCTCCGACCCGGGAGAAGTGCATCGTGCGTCGGTCACTCACCAACACACCACTCCAGGCCCTTGTGACCTTGAACGACGTGCAATACGTGGAGGCCGCCAGAAACCTTGCTCAGCGGATGATCAAAAAGGGTGGCTTTCATGCGCAGGACCGTATTGCGTGGGGATTTCGGCTGGCGACCTCGCGCGAGATCCGCGAGAAGGAACTTGCTGTGCTACTCGACGTCTACCGGTACAGCCGGGAGCGCTACCGCGCAGATTCCAAGGCAGCGGTGAAACTGATTTCTATGGGCGAGTTCAAGCGTGACGAATCGCTCGATCCGGTCGAGCACGCCGCCACGACGGTCGTCGCGAGCATGATTCTTAATCTCGATGAAACACTGACTAGAGAATGAATGGAATGAAGACACAAATAATGCAGGAACAGCTGCGCGGGGCAAGCACCCAGGACGTGACGCGACGTATTTTCCTCGGTCGCTCCACTTCCCTGCTGGGAACCGCTGCATTCGCTAAGTTGCTTGGGGGCGAGGCGTCGCAGGCGCACACCGCGTCGTCGCTTCCAAAGATTCAAGGCCTTCCCGAGCTGCCTCACTTCGTTCCAAAAGCAAAGCGCGTCATCTACCTCTTCATGGCCGGTGGTCCGAGCCACATCGATCTTTTTGACTACAAGCCTGGGCTGCAGAAGATCGACGGACAGCCGCTTCCTGACAGTGTCCGAAAAGGCCAGCGCCTGACGACCATGACGAGCGGCCAAAAGAATTTCACGTGTGTCGCGCCCAGATTTAAATTCGAACGCTGCGGAGAGCGCGGAACCTGGATTAACACTGAACTCCTTCCGCACCTGTCGACCGTAGTCGACGATCTGGCAATCATCCGGTCGATGCATACCGAAGCGATTAACCACGATCCCGCCATCACCTACATTAACACAGGAAGCCAGCAACATGGACGGCCAAGCTTTGGGTCGTGGGTAAGCTACGGGCTCGGAAGCCCGAATAACAACCTACCTGCCTACGTCGTGATGATCTCGGTTGGTTGGGCGGCGGGACAGGCGCTTTATACTCGACTCTGGGGAAGCGGATGCCTACCGTCGCGGCATCAGGGCGTGCAGTTTCGCAGTGTCGGTGATCCGGTGCTCTACCTTTCCGACCCGGACGGACTCGATAGAGATCTTCGCCGTAAAATGCTTGACGGGATCGCGGCGCTGAACACGGAGAAGTTCGCGCGGACCGAGGATCCCGAGATCGAGGCACGCATCGCGCAATACGAGATGGCCTTTCGCATGCAAATGTCGGTGCCCGGACTCATGGACACGAGCAATGAGCCTGATTCGATTTTAGAAATGTACGGACCGGACGCGAAGAAGAAGGGATCGTTCGCCTCGAACTGCATCCTCGCGCGGCGATTGGCTGAGCGAGGCGTGCCCTTCGTTCAACTTTTTCATCGCGGTTGGGATCAGCACGGTACTCTACCAAAGGACCTCAAGAAAAATACCGACAGTGCGGACCAGCCAGCAGCAGCCCTTATCAAGGACCTCAAACAGCGTGGCATGCTTGAGGACACTGTCGTCATCTTCGGCGGCGAGTTCGGACGGACGATTTACGGCCAAGGCGATCTGACGAAGGAAACCTACGGCCGTGACCACCACGGACAATGTTTCACTACCGTTGTCGCCGGGGGCGGCTTCAAGACGGGCATCGACTACGGCGAGACCGACGATCACTGTTATAACATCGTTAAGGACCCGGTTCACATCAACGACCTGAATGCCAGCGTGCTCCACTGCCTCGGGATCGATCACGAACACTTCTCCGTAAAGCACCAAGGTCTCGATCTGCGCCTCACGGGCGTTGAAGGAGCCAAGGTGATTCCAGGGCTTCTAAAGTATTAAAAGATCTTACAGTTTAGCAGAATCAATGTCTCAACTCAGCCCAAGTGAAATTGAAAACTACCGCGTTGAAGGATTCGTTGTGCCCGAAGGGCTCATTGCCACCTCCAACGATCTACGCTACCTTCTGGAATACTTGGTTGGACTGAAAAAAAGCGAATGAATTCTCCGTATACTCACCGGCTCAAGCCATCCTTAATGATGCGTGCAATCTGGCTCCAAGCTCTTGTACTTTCATTGGGGAGTGTGCTCTGTTTTGCCCAGGATGAGGACCGCAACTCCGAGCTGGTGGCAGCGCAACTTAAGTCCCAGTTCCGGGAGACCGTCCAGCCGGTCTTGAAGAGATACTGCTACCGCTGTCACGATACCAAGAAGATGAAATCGGGAGTACGGGTCGATATTCTTGATGGGTCCCTAGAAGACAAACAACTGTTTCTGCTCAAGCACGTTCATAAGCAACTGGTGGACGAAGCCATGCCGCCGGAAGACGAGCGCCAACCCGGGATGGAGGAGCGCAAAATGGTCACGGAGTGGGTCGCGCAGGCCCTACGGGAGGGGGAACGCAAAGTGCGTGCCAAGAACGGCTCGGTGCGCCGGCTGACAGTCGCGCAATTTCACAACACCCTGCGCGACTTGCTGGGCGTGGAGGATCGCCTCGCCGACCTCCTCCCGGCCGACGGATTCTCCAAAGAAGGCTTCAAGAACAACGAGGACACCCTCTTGCTCACGCCCCAGATGATGGAAACCTATTTTGAGATCGCGGAAAGGGCCCTCGATCTCTGCCTGGTAGATGAATCCAGGAAGCCGCGTATTCAGTGCTTTCGCGTGGAACTCGGAGCGGGAGTAAACAAGAACCCGCCCCCCGAGAAAGTTGTGTTGAACGGCCCGATAGTCCTGCCTCAGACGCAATACCGGGTCCGCGAGGTCCTTCCCGACAAGCCGTTCCCCTTCGAGCCCCATGCGATGCAGAAGAGATTCCGCTTCATCGAAGGATACGAAGAAAATGCCACCGTGCGGGAATGGAGGGATTTCGAGGGGCTGCACCACTCCGTCTTCGCCGCGATCGAGGGGAAGCACACCGGAGGATACAACTACGGCCGATCCGCGCACTTTGTTCCCGAGGGCCTCCTGCTGCGGCCGCGGTCGCCCGAGACCGAGAAGGGATCGCGGCCCGCGCGCGGCCCGTCGCCGAGCATTTCCATCCCGATGCGCGAATTGCCGAAATCGGGAATCCTGCAAGTCACGGTGGAAGCGGCCCGCTATGACGATGGCTACCTGCCCGACACCCGTGCCCCGGCATCGGATAGGCGGATCGTGGTGGACACCGCAGGTGGAAAGGAAGCGACTGTCGAGCTACCCGCGGCGGGAATCTATCAGATAGACAACGTATGGACCGGCCAGCCGGGGGATGACGTGGTGACCGCTGACATTGGCAAACGGACGTTTTCTAAGCGGCTGAAGCCGTTTCCGCCGCCCCCTGACCCCGATGGAAATCTCGTGGGCCCCTTCCTCGTGGCTCGCTTCTCTGCGGGACCAATCACGATCAAAGTAGGCTGTGGGGATGGCAGGAATCTCAAGGAGGCATGGATCACTCCGGTGGCGGATGACAGCGAGGTGGCGAGGGAATTCGCGAGCTTTGAAAAGCGCGTGCCTCACCTCAGTGCCCACATGGGCTTGCGGACGGACGTGGGGCCCAGGCTCTCGCGGTTTGATGTGCCCAAGCCCGTTCCTTCCGCGACGGTCGAACGTTATTCGTTCCGTGCCCCGGTCAGTGGCTTCGCCTCGCAGGACACGGAAGAGGACAATCCCAACTACCTCGCCGGGCTGCAGGAATTCGGCATCCGGAGCGAACCGACCGACGATCGCCAGATTCCGCGCACGCTCATCCGCGCCATTGAGTTCGAAGGGCCGTATCATGAAACCTGGCCACCGCGAGGACACTCCGACATCTTCTTTTCCTCGCCGCGCCGCGACGATCCCCCGGCCTATGCCCGGGAGGTGCTCGAACGCTTTGCAACCAGGGCGTTTCGCCGGCCGCCCACTGACGGGGAACTTGAATCCCTCCTCACGGTATGGCGCGAGAGCAAGGAGCAAACCGGAAACTTCCAGCGAAGCATCCGCAATGCCCTCCTAGTGGTGCTGACCTCGCCGCAATTTTTGTATCTGACGGAAGACAGCGCAAGTCCGCAGGCCGAACCGCTTTCGCCCCATGAACTGGCCGCCAAGCTTTCCTACTTCCTCTGGAACACCACCCCGGATGAGAAGCTCCAGTCGCTGGCTGAGAGCAGGAAACTCCGGGCCGCCGTTCCCACGGAGGTCAATCGCCTCGTGGCGGACGATCGCTTCGCGCAATTTACTGGGGAGTTTGTCCACCAGTGGCTGAGCCTCGACAAGTTCGACGTGGTGAACGTCTCCTGGGAGCGCATGAAAAAGGAAACGAGGAGGGAATTGCGGAAGGAGCCCATTCACTTCGTGACCCATCTCATCCGCGAAAACCTCCCGCTCAGCAATCTCCTCGACTCCGACTTTATCGTAGTGAACGACGTGGTGGCGGGATACTACGGGATCGGGGACCGCACCGAGCACGGGTATGCCTTCGCGCCGGTCCGTCACGAGAGCGAGACGCTCGGCGGGGTCCTGACCCAGGTCGCCATCCTGTCCGGGCTCACTGACGGGCATGAATCCAATCCCGTGAAGCGCGGCGCATGGGTGGCCCGCAAGATCATCGCGGAACCGCCCGAACCTCCCCCACCAAATGTGCCCGATCTTCCGCGGGAAAACAGGGAGAAGAAAACCTTGCGCGAAAGACTTGTACAGCACCGCAACCAAAATGGCTGCATGCAGTGCCACGAGAAAATCGATCCGTGGGGACTTCCCTTCGAACAGTTCGACGGCGCCGGGCTTCTCAAGACGGAGAAGGTCGATGCGAGCTCTACCTTGCCCGACAAGACCGAGATCGTGGATGCCAACGCCCTCAAGAAATACCTCGCCAACGATCGTATAGACCAGGTGGCCTTCAGCTTCCTAAAGCATCTCGCCAGCTATGCCACTGGTCGTACCCTCACCTTCAACGAAACGGAATACTTGAAACGGGAGGGTCGCAAGGCACTCGGCCCAAGCGGGTATCGCATGAAAGACTGCGTCCGCTTCGTGATCGAAAGCCCTCTCTTCATGAAAAAGTAAAGCGTTGTCAGTCAAAGGGTTATTGTGGATATTCCTAATAGACTTAAGCTCCTTTTATTTTAAACTTATCGAATGCCGCAGCAATTTCATCTCGACCGTCGGGCCGTCCTGAGGGGACTAGTGGTCGGCGATCTCAGCAATTTGATCTTCCGACGTAGCACAGCAAATTTGTTCGGCCCATGAGTCCTCGTCTCGCCACGCTCGTGCTCGCTCTGGTCCCGCTAGTCCTTGTGATCGTGGTGCCGGACGGGACGTTCGGAGAAGTAAAAGATGGATCGAAGAGATCAAGCAAAGGCGTCTTCACTAACTCCCTGGGAATGGAGTTTGTGCCCGTGAAAGCCACCCTCGGCATCCTCTTCTGCCGCTGGGAAACCCGCGTGAAGGATTTCAGGGCCTTCTGTGAAGACACCGACCGCGTTCACGAAGGTCCGGCCTTCCCGCAAGGCGACCATCATCCAGTAGTCAATGTCTCCTACAACGATGCCATGGAGTTTTGTGCCTGGCTCTCTGAGAAGGAGGGAAAGAAGTACCGCTTACCGAAGGATCACGAGTGGAGTGCTGCGGTGGGAATCGCTCACAAAGAAGACGCGGGAGAGTTTCCCAAGTTCAAGGGAATCGAATGTAAGCGGGAGAAGCGGAGGAAAATCGAGAAGCAGTTTCCCTGGGGCGCTGCCTGGCCGCCGCCCGTGAACACAGGAAACTTCGACCAAGACCTGCGAGTCGATTCTTACCCATGCACCAGTCCCGTAGGTATGTTCGCGCCGTCTTCGGATGGGCTCTACGATCTCGCCGGCAATACGTGGGAGTGGTGCGATAGCATCTACGAAGACAAGGAACACTACCGGGTAATGCGCGGTGGATCCTGGCGCTATGCTGATCCCATGTTCGCACTCTCCGCGTTTCGCGGACGGGGTAACACTCCGACGCGACATGACACCCGCGGATTCCGCGTCATCCTCGAGATGGACGAAGAGGTTTCCGTGCTCCTCCAGCCCATCAAGAAGCTACCTGCCCCAAGGCCGCCTGCTGACAGAAAACTCCCGAAGAGAAGTGATGAGGATCGGGAAAGAATTAATGTTCTCCTCATCGGCGGTCGAGGTTCCCATGACTGGCATGGTTTCCATGACACGATCGCCCCGGTACTAGAAGGGACCGGAGATTTTCATCTCAAACTCACGCCCAACGTCGACGATCTCGAGACCGCCACCCTGAAGAACTACCAAGTGCTACTCTTCTACGGACCGGGTGGTGACTTCGCGAACAAAGCCGAGGAGGATTCTCTCCACGACTACGTGAAGAATGGCGGAGGGCTTGTAGGGGTTCACGCAACTGATGCCTTCAAAAAGTCGGATGTCTACTGGCGGCTCCTAGGCGGTCGTTTCGTCACCCATCGTGGAGGGGATTTCTGGATCCGAATCATGGACAAAGTGCATCCCGTGACCGCTCCCCTCGGAGACTTCAAGATTCACGACGAGACCTACCAGACCGAGTATCATCCCCAGTTCAAACTCCACAGTCTATTCCGCATGGATCGCGGTGAAGAACAACAATCGATGGGCTGGGTGCAAGAATACGGTAAGGGCCGAGTCTTCAACACCACCCTCGGCCACGACCACAAGGCCTGGCGCAACGAGCATTTCCAGAAAATGGTATTACGCGGAATTTACTGGGCTGCGAAGCGTGAACTGAAGTAATCCCACCTCGTTAAAATCAAAAGGCTGGCTGATCTGACCTGCACTTTGGTATCTAAGATGAAGTAGCACTTGGTCCGAATGGATATCCTATGAAGGATTGTGTCCGGTTCGTTATCGAGAGCCCTTTTTCATTGAGAAATGAGACAAGTTCATCGCCATCTTGTCCCTTGTAATCTCAATCTGATCTGATAAACTCTAGCATTAACAAATTTTTCAAGAATGCCGCATAAATTCAAACTCGATCGGCGAGCCGTTTTAAAAGGAATGGCAGGTGTAGCATTACCGTTACCTCTTCTCGAAGCAATGGGAAAAGAGGTGACTGAAGAGATTCCACGGCGCTTTTGCGGACTCTATGTTGGGAACGGCATGTCACTTCCGTTCGAAAAACACGGAATCGATGAATGGAGTTGGTTCCCTCGGGCTGAAAAGGACGGAAATTTTGTGTTTGGGAAATCCACTGAACCACTCAGCCCTTATCGGGATCAACTGAGTTTTCTGGGTGAGCTTGAGCACGCTAATGGAACCAAAAACGATCCTCATGTATGTTCTGATATGTGGCTTACAGGTGCTCCGCTTCATGATCCCAAGCCCGGTACATTTAATTCAGTGTCACTTGATCAGGTAATTGCCCGCCATACCCATGACCATTGCCGACAGCCTTCTCTCGTTCTATCCATCGATGCTGGTACAGGTTATGCGTCCCGTACCTCTACTATTTCTTACAATCAGAAGGGAATCCCAATCCCTGCTGAGAATAATCCACGCCTCATTTTCGACGCTCTGTTCAAGGGAAGCCGTGGCACTCTTGAAACACAACGCGAGAAGCTCCGGTTGCGGATGAAATTGGTAGATGCGGTCTACGAAAATGCTAAGACTCTCGATAAAAAGTTAGGACGCATAGATAGCCAGAAAATGGAGGAGTATCTGACCTCCCTCAATGAATTTGAAACTCGCTTGCAAGCCTCCGAAAAATGGTTCGATATTCCTCTAAAGAAACAAGATTATTCTCATCTTGAACTCAATGCATCGCCCGAAGATGATCCTGCTGTCTACTACAAGACCATGTTTGATCTGATCGCTTTAGCCTTCGATGCTGACATCACTCGAAGCATAACGTTTCTCTTGCACCGGGAAGATGGCATGGGCATTAGTGATACTTTTCCGCTCAAGCTCGGACTGAATCACACTCACCACAATCTTTCCCACAAGAGTGACAAAGAAGGAATGCTTGAGTTTGCAAAATATGATCGCTTTTTGAGCAAACAATTGGCCTACTTCCTCAAACGAATGAATGAGTTCCAAGACCAAAGCGGTAGCGTTCTGGACAACACTATCGTTCTTTATGGTAGCGGAGCCAGCACCACACACAGAAACGTCAATTTACCTACTATGATTGCGGGAGGAGCTAATTTGGGTATAAAGCACGGTCAATACTGGACCGGTCGTACCCGAATGACGAACATGTTCCTGAGCATCCTGCACTCGATGGGAATTGAAGAAGAATCTTTCGGAGACAGTCATGGGACCTTGGGCAATTCAATTTTCTCAGTATAATCGTTCTTGAATAAGTCTTTGATAATGCGCTTAACCCGCCATTAATGACTAGGCTCCGATCGCTGATAACCTAATAGAATCGAGCCTGAGCCTAGACTTAGCTAGATGAACTCTCAACGCATCACGTTCGTTCTGAGCCTCAGTAAGTTCACTCTCTCGGACCGGATGCCCTAGCCTCTTTAACCTTTCGAGTCGGTCAATGGTGTCCTCTAGGACCTTTTCCATCTTCTTTCCTGCAACCTTACGGTTCTTAACTGCATCTTTTTCTGCCAACTTTTCTGCCGCTTCTATCATAACGGGTACCATTTTTTTGAGAATCTCAATTTTAGATCGGAGCCACTTACGGTTACCTTCCCTGACCTTCGTGGCATCGAAATTCGGTTTGATATCGTTCCCACCATGATCAACAACAACTGCGATAGGGGTAGGAGGAAGGAACCTGTCCGAACCTAAAGAAACTGGGCAGACCGGCTCCAACAAGAATGTACACTCCGCCACGAGACCTGCCTGGGCAGCCGTACCAAGTATCTGGCCGAACGAACTAGATCCTTGTTCTCCATCCAGCATCAGGTCTATGCAGGTAGATACGAGAGGATGGTCCCAAGAAATAAAAGTCATCTGTTCATTACTCATCGCAGAGGACCTGTCAAAAGTGATGGACATACCAATTTCCCGCATCCCAGGGAAAGCATCTCCTGCAAAAACAGTATCAGGTTTAATATAATAACAATGATCTCCGAGCTCCTCAATCGCGATCCCGAACTGATCAAAAAGATCAGTCATCAAAGTCTCAAGCGTGGGGTCCTGATCTATCGCATCAATGTCATCCACGATTTTCTTTGCAGCCTCCTGATCAAATGAACTCATCTCTAATAACCTGTCCCGACCCGATTCAAGTTCCTCATCAAGGTCCTTCTTTGCTGCCTTGGTTTGCATAATGATTTGCTCCCATGCATTCGAATCGGAAGGATCGGTCCTTTCCATTTCTTCGCCAAACTGCTCAAGTAATTTTGAACCTCCCTCAATTGGTTTTTGAAAAGCGTCCATTCCTTGGTGATACCATTGAGCGAGGGCCGCGTGCTCAGTGCCCACGACAAAAGGAATATAAATCCTGACCGTTTCCCTCTGACCAATACGGTCAAGTCTTCCAATTCTCTGTTCGAGGAGTGACGGGGTCTCGGGCAAATCGTAAAGTATGAGGTTCCTCGCAAACTGAAAGTTCCTTCCTTCACTTCCTATCTCAGAACATATCAACATTCTTGCCCCGTCCTCTTCAGCAAAGTAGGCAGCGCTACGGTCTCTCTTTATTAACTCTAAACCTTCATGAAAAAGCGTTGTCTTTAAACGCACCTTTTCCAAGATCGACTCATTTAACTTCTCTGCATCCTCAACGGTACGACAAATGACTAGTACTTTTTCTTCTCCAAGATTTTCCAATAAATTAATTAACCAATCAATGCGTGGATCATTCTCCTCATTCTCAGTCTCTAGGGAACATAAGATTGCCTCTCTTTCCGGAAAGCCTCCCAAATTGACTCGGCGATTACGAAACATGACCCTTCCGGTCCCATGAAGGTCAAGGAGCCTGCGTAAGAGCTCTTCTGAGTCTTCAGGAACATCACCTCCTATCCATTCAGAGAGTTTAGCCTTCTCTGCATTCTCAAAATCAACATCCGTACCAATCTTGGCCGCGATCGCCGAAACTTGGGCCGCGTCCTTGGATTCGACCAGAAACTTTTCAAGGTCCGAGAACCGATCAGGATCCAACAATCTTAGTCTCGCAAAGTGTCCTTCTGGCCTGAGCTGTCCCGGAGTACCTGTAAGTAAAAGTAGCCCATCAGTAGTAGATGCGAGCTTTTCAACAATTTTATATTCATTACTGACTTCACTAACTGACCAGTCCAAATGATGTGCCTCATCGACAATTAGCATGTCCCATCCAGCATCCAGTGCCTGAGAGGCTCGGCGTTCATCATTGGCCAAAAGATCAATGCTTGCCAAGATGAGCTGGTCATCAAGAAAAGGATTCACTTCCTCCTCAGGTACGTTCTCTGTCGGCAATTCCTCGGATAGAACTTCTTCAAGGCCCAAAGTTTCTGGCTCACCCCCACTCTCTATCGCAACACAACGCTCCTCATCAAAGATAGCAAATTGGAGTGAAAATCGACGCAAGAGCTCAATGAACCATTGGTGCACTAACGGTTCAGGAACCAGGACAAGGGCCCTAGAAATGCGCCCCGATACCAATTGACTGTGCATGATGAGACAAGCTTCAATTGTCTTTCCAAGGCCAACCTCATCAGCAAGTAAGACCCGAGGAGCATGTCTCTTACTAACTTCATTAGCAATGTAAAGTTGGTGAGGGATTAAATCTATGCGTGCACCCATTAGGCCCCTCTCTTCACGTCCTCTCATTGCAGATCTTGCTTGGAGGGTCCTCTGTCTTAAAAGAAACTTTCTCGAAGAGTTAATGCGACCACCCAGTAAACGGGCATCGGGCTGATGAAATCCAATACGATCGCTGAGTTCACTTTCACCAATTTCCCTGCCCTCAACGATGTAGCTAATGAGGCCTTCAGATTCTTTGGATTCCTCTACGATCAAGCTACTTCCATCGTGCAGTTCAATCGTATCACCAGTACCAAAAACTACACGGCGAAGTGGGGCCGAGGTTAAGGCATATGTCAGGGTCTCATCGACAGCAGGAAAGACCACCGTCACGGTTTCCTCAGAAGTCTTCAATATCAATCCTAAGCCCTTATCAGGCTGTGATTCGCTAATCCAACGTTGGCCGGGAAAAAACTGCATGAAGTTAGTTAGGGCGTGGATTCTCGACTAAAAAAACTAGATTACAAGTTGAAGCTGGCAAGTTCTTGAAAATTGAGCAAAATTAATAGCAGAACTCCCGCTAAATCCGAGCCCAGAGTATAATTAATTAAAAGTTCACTTTCCTAATGTATAAAATATCCCAAACCTTGCTAATGCCCTCTATTTTGGCTGTTTCTTTAACAATGGCCATAGCAGAAGTTCCTCCTGAACTAGAATCCATAAAGTTTTCCGGACCAAAAATTACCCCCAGCCCCGCGTGTCTCTGTGCGGCACCAACCGGAGAAGTCTTTGTTGGTGTCGATATGCTTGGATCATTGGGAAAGGGCCCAGGAAAGGGAAAAATCGTACGCCTAGTTGATACGAACGGTGATGGAGAAGCGGATAAACATACAGTCTATGCCAACATTGATAATCCTAGAGGTTTAATTGCCGTAGGAACAAAACTCTATGTCTTACATACGGTCATACCTGCCAGTATAGGAAAGTTAACCGGTATGCATCTGTCAGTCCTCGAAGACAAGAATTGGGACGGGATAGCTGACGGTGCACCTAAAAAATTAATTTCAGACATTAGCCCACCAAAGCATAACCAGGACCGCGGTGCAGATCACACAACGAACGGAATCAGAATGGGAATCGATGGATGGATTTATATTGCTGTGGGCGATTTCGGAATTCATGGAGCAAAGGGAACTGACGGGACCGAACTGACCATGCTCGGTGGAGGTGTTCTCCGGGTCCGCCCTGACGGTAGCGAGATGGAAGTGTACACGCATGGTTTACGTAACATTTATGATATTGCCATCGATCCCTTCATGAATATTTATACTCGGGGCAACACGAATGACGGAGGAGGATGGAACGTGAGATTCATTCATCACATTCAAAGCGGTGAGTATGGATATCCCATGCTATTTAAAAATTTTACGGATGAAATTATTCCTGCCCTCGTTGATCTGGGCGGCGGCAGCGGAA
>Ga0315326_10000781_pt1 | contig 15881 bp, 17 predicted proteins | sample M180m32315metaG_FD_203457 | JGI IMG/M metagenome (GOLD analysis project Ga0315326, IMG submission 203457) | Ammonia-oxidizing marine archaeal communities from Monterey Bay, California, United States - M1 80m 32315 | ecosystem: Environmental > Aquatic > Marine > Coastal | place: USA: California... | reverse complement strand
GTTGTTCCATCTTTGTGTTATTCTGATGCTGATATACTTCCAGGAAAAAATATTTCTGAATCTCCTGCAATGTCAATTCAACAAGTAAAATCTGCAATTGAATACGGAAAAAACCTAGGCAAAATTATGTCACAAAATACTGATTGTCTTGTTATTGGTGAATGTATTCCTGGTGGAACTACTACTGCACTTACAGTTTTGAGAGCGTTTGGATTGGAATGTAATGTTAGTTCTAGCATGCAAAACAATCCTTTAGATCTAAAAAATAAAATTGTTCTAGATGCACTAAAACGCAAAAAATCTGATGATCCATTAGAAATAATTGCTAATTTCGGCGATCCCATGATGCCTGTTTGTGCAGGTATGTTGTCGTCTGCATCAGAAAAGTGTCATGTTATCTTAGCAGGTGGAACACAAATGCTTGCTGTATTACAACTTGCAAAACATATTGGTTACAATGCAAAAAATTCTGTAATTGGATGTACATCGTATATTGTTGATGACTCTCAAGCAAAATTTCTTGAAACTTTACATCAAATTGATAATATTGCAGTTCTTTCATGTGATCCTTGTTTACACAACTCTCAACATTTTGGTTTTCGTTCTTATGCGGATGGTTTTGTAAAAGAAGGTGCAGGAGCTGGTGGTGCTATAATCGCATCTTTACTAAAAACAGAAAATTCTATCGAACAACTATTTTCTTTGTTTGAACAAGAATACAAGAGAATTTCTACTTAACAGTAACTGATTTTGCTAAATTTCTTGGATAATCTGGATCTGTATCTTTTTCTAAAGCTGCATAATATGCAAGTAATTGTATAGGAATTATCTCTATTAATGGATATGACACTTCATCCATTTCTGGAATCTCTATCCAATAGTCGTATACTGAATTTTTCTTATTTGAGATTCCAATAATCTTTGCACCTCTAGCCTTAATCTCGTTTGCACTGTTTAAGGTATCTTGATATGTTGAATCCTCAGGATTAATTATGATTACAAAGACGTTTGAATCCATTAATGCAAGCGGTCCATGCTTTAATTCTCCACCTGGAATTCCTTCTGCATGAATATAGGTTAATTCTTTTAATTTTAAAGCGGCCTCTTTTGCAATTGGAAAATGTATTCCACGTCCCAATATGTAAATGTCAGATACTTCTTTCAAATCCTTTGCTAACTCCTTTATGTTTGAATTATCATCTAAAACCTTTGAAATTCCGTTAGAAATTTTTTCCCAATCTAAATTCATGCATTGATTACATAGTTTGTTTGTAATTTTGTATAATATGGCGAGTTGTGATGTAAAACTTTTGGTTGCAGCAACTCCTATCTCCGGTCCACAGTTGAGGTTAATCACCGCATCTGATTCTTGTGATAAAGATGAATTCAGATGATTAACAATTGATAATATTTTGGAATTAGATTCTTTTGCAATTTTGACAGCCTCTAACACGTCTGCACTTTCTCCACTTTGTGAAATTGCTACTAGTGTAGAATCTTCTTCAATACTATCTGGTGAAAATGGTAATTCACTAGAAATTATTGGTTCTATCTTCAATTTTGCATATTTTGAAAATAAATATTTGGTAATTCTTGCAGCGTTATAGCTTGTCCCACTTCCAGTAATATAGAGATTTTTTGCCTTTGAAATAAAATCCGTAAAAATCTTAATTCTCTCTTCATCACCAGCTTGAATTATTGTGGTAGGCTGTTCTGAAATCTCTTTTAGTGTAAAGTGTGCATAATCGCCTTTATACACATCTGCAAATTCTTTTGAAACTTTAGTTATTTGATATTCAGCTTTACTGCCATCAAATTTTGAAATATTCAATCCATTTTGATTAATTATTACAAAATCTTCATTATCTAGATAAATCACATCATCTGTTTTTTCAATAAAACCAAGTACATCACTAGAAAGATAATAGCTATTTTTTCCAATTCCTACAATTAATGGTTCATGAAATCTTGCAGCCGATAGTGTACCATCTTCAAAGATTACAACAAATGCAAAATGTCCTTTTAATTGTGAAACAGTCTTCATCATTGTCTGTTTTACATCTCCCAATTCATCAAAATTTGATTGAATGAGATTTGCTACTACTTCAGTATCTGTATCACTTTGAAATTTGAAGCCCTTTGAAGAAAGTGTCTCTTTGATTTCTTCATAATTTTCAACTATGCCATTATGAACAATCGCAATTTTACCTGAATTACTTGGATGAGGATGAGCATTTTTATCTGAAACTTCTCCATGTGTTGCCCATCTTGTATGACCGATACCTACCATTCCTGGAAGGTTATCTAACTGAACTTTTGTATTCACTTCAACAACTCTCCCTACACCTTTTTTCACAAGAATTTCACTATCAGATTTTGTTGCAATTCCAACACTATCATATCCTCTATATTCCATCTTTTGTAATCCTTTGACAAGAATTGGCGCTGCCAAATTTTTCCCATAATATCCTATGATTGAACACATCTTACTAACACAACTTGATTTCTATTACGCAGATAAGCTTAACTGCTTATTCTGTAGGTTTTGCTTCAACCACAGGTTCTTCTTTTGCTTCAACCACAGGTTCTTCTTTTGCTTCAACCACAGGTTCTTCTTTTGCTTCAGCAACAGGTTCTGTAGGAACTTCTATGTTTTCTGTCTCAGGACTTCCTAAATCTGATTTTACTTCTGGTTCTGATAAAATTTTATTGAAAATTGATTCAGATGTTAATTTGATAGTATCTTCCTCTTCAACTTTTACTACGTATGAGGGTCTGTTGATAATTCTATCTCCAATTAAAATATGACCATGTGATATTGCTTGTCTTGCTTGGTATGGTGTTTTAAAGAAAAATTTCTTAAAAACAATTGTTTGTAATCTTCTTGCCAATAAATTCTCAATTTCTAAATTGAGAACATCATCTAATGTTGCAGTTTTCTCTACCAGTCCTATACGTGATAATGAATGCATTAAGATTGGTTCTTCTTTTTCCCTAACTTCTTGTCTTACGGCAAGTAGTGAACGTGCTTGATGTCTTAATCTTGATAATTCTGTTCTTGATTTCCAAAGTTCTCTTTTTGTTTTTAATCCAAAAGTACCTACTGTCTTTAATTCATCCATCTTTAATTCAAAATTAAATGGTCTCTTTGGTTTTTTCCAAACTCTTCTGAAATTTTTAGTATCTCCCATTTTTTATCTATTCCTTTTTCTCTGCAGCTGCTGGTTTTGCATCTGCTGCTGGTTTTGCATCTGCTGCTGGTTTTGCATCTGCTGCTGGTGCACCATCTGCTGCTGGTGCATCTGCTACTTCAGCTCCTCCACCTGCTGGTGCTCCTGCTCCTCCTTTAGGTAAAACTTTGCCGCCTTTTGCAACTCCAACTGCACCACCTTTACGGCCTGTACATCTGGTGCGTTGACCTCTAACTTTTAATCCATACATGTGTCTGTAACCTCTCCAACTGAAAAGATTCTTTTCTCTTTCTATATCATTTCTAATGTTAAATGCAATATCTGATGTAACAAAATGCATATCTTCACCTGTTAGTGCATCTTGTCTTCTATTCAAAAACCAGGTTGGGAAATTTGATGCTTTAGGATTTTCTATAATTTTCTCAATTGAGGATATTTGTTCAGTAGTAAGATTACCAATTTTTTGGTGTGGAGATATTTTTAAAACTTGAAGCATTGAATTTGCGAACATATATCCAATCCCTTTAATCTGACTTAGACCAATTAGCATATTCAATTCACCATGAATATCATTTCCCAATATTCGTACCAGATTTTCGTATTGTTCGCTCAAGTAGCAAGATTTTCTATAGCCCCATTAAAAACCATGCTCTATTCTGTGCCTATTTTTGAATAATTATAATCGAATGATATTATAACTCAAAATGATGAATCTGATTATGAACAGGTCTGATGAACATACTCAAAAAATTCTAGATACTATTTTTGATGAAAACATATCTGAAATCTTGGCTGAAATGGAAAATTCTCCCAAAAAGTGTGAATTTCTTACTGAAAAGTTTCAGATGACTCCTAATGACTTGGATGAAAAATTATCATTTCTAATTCAACATGAATTTGTTGGAAAGATTGGATCTGATTCTGAAGCTGAATATTCAGTAGATTCTAAAAAACTGGCTAAATTAATGGAGACTGCACATAATTTTGAAAATGTTGATGCAGGTTTAGCAAAAATGGATGGATATCTTAACTAAGTTTATTCTTTCTTTGTCTAATTATCATAAATCCAATTGTTGCAACTCCGATCATTCCTAACACGATAATAAAAAATCCTGCAATTGAAATTGTAACTCCTGTCGAATCTGGAACATGGCCAATTCCTCCAACTAATGGTATCTCTTCTGATTCTGACGTACTGATGATTAATGTGTAAGTTCCTGCATCATTAATCTCAAAATTATCTTCAAATGAGTTTCTATTAATTGAGACATCTCTAATCTTATTATCTAATGGATCTACTACTATGGCTGAAATATCGTATTCTTTTCCTTCTATGGTTTGAACTGCATACACTCCTTGTGTATTGATCTCTGGATCTAATTCTGCTATAATTTCTAATTGAGTTAAAGAATTAATCTTCCCTTCCTCTATAACTAAATCCCCTGTTATGGTTTGAGAACCATAAATTAGTAACATTGCTCCAATTGCTATCATGATTCCAACAACTACTAAATATTTTGTTAAGTTTGACATGAATGATTCTTACTTTTCATGGATAAATCTGTATTTGTATGACTATAAATTTAGTTTTGGCTAAAAAATTTAGTTTTGGCTAAAAAAGTTAGCCTAGGCTAAATTTTATATATATAGTAAATTTCAATGTAATTGTGCAAAGTGGAATTCCATCTTCAAAAATGTTCTATATTTTAATAGCAATAGTAGCTGTTTCAAGTTTGTATTTTGTAGTACCTAGTGTAATAGTTGCCGAAGAAACTCCTAGAACATTTCTTACACATACTGGTTTAACAATTCAAACAACTGGTGATGTGATTGATCCTATTGGATATGACGGTGAAGCCTTGGATTTTGATCCTGAAAAATTTATGAAAGAATTCGATTATGGTGAAGTCTCTGAATTGGAAGATGGAACAATACTTCGTGAATACTACATTACTGCACGCGATGATCAAGTCATGGAGGTCTCTCCTGGTGTATTTTACAATGTTTGGACATTTAATGACTCTGTACCTGGTCCAACAATTCGTGCAACCGAAGGAGACTTGATAAGAATTCATTTCACAAATGAAGGCTCAAAACCACACAGTTTACATTTTCATGGAATTCACAAAGCCGAGATGGATGGTGTATTTGAAAGCATAGGTACTGGTGGACAATTTACTTATGAATTCTATGCCGATCCTGTAGGATTGCATCTCTATCATTGTCATGTTCATCCTGTTGAGGAACATATTGCCCATGGTCTTTATGGTGCATATATTGTAGATCCAAAAGAAGCCCGTGAACCTGCTGAAGAATTTGTATTTGTTTTGAATGGTTTAGATACTGACTTTGATGGTGAAAATAATTTCTATGCTGCAAACACAATTCCATTTTATTACCAACATCATCCAATTCAGATTAACGTAAATCAAAACATACGTGCATACGTTGTAAATATTTTAGAATTTGATGCAGTAAATAATTTCCACCTTCATGGAACTTTATTCCATCATTATCCTGCAGGTACTGATACTGTACCATCTGGCTATAATGATATGTTAACAATGTCTCAAGGAGATAGACAAATTTTGGAATTTAATTACAAATATCCTGGATTGTATATGTTCCATGCACATAACACAGAATTTTCAGAAAAAGGTTGGGTCAGTTCATTTCTTGTAAAAGAAAATACTGGTGATTTTGATACACAAGTAGAGTATGATGACATCATCTAAACCTGTACTTGCAATCAGTGCTATTGCACCAATTGTATTATTAGTAATAATGGTTGCATTTCTTTTAGGACCTGCATCATCATTTTTGCAATTTGGTGTTGTACTTCCTGAAGTGTCAATTGAAAAAATTGAATTTACTGGAAATGAAATTCGTGCAACTGTAAGAAACACTGGTCCAATTGATGTGGATGTTGTATTAGCAGATGTAAATGATCGAATTCAACCTGCAGCAATAGAACCTGATACTTCATTAAAACGGTTTGAAACTGCACTTGTAAGAATTCCTTTTGATTGGAATGAAGGCCAACCTTATGAAATTGGTGTCACAATTAGTGATGGTACAAGATTTGCTAAGGGAATTGACGCAGCGTTTCCTGCACTTGAACCTGATATAGACTTGTTTGTATTTTTAGGAATGATTGGATTTTTGATAGGTGTAGTCCCAATAATGATCGGTCTTTTGTGGTATCCATTTATTAAAAAATTAGGAAAAAATTCGTTTAATTTCTTTCTTGCATTTACTATGGGGTTATTGATATTTCTTGGAATAGATGCTGTGATTGAAGCAACTGAAATTTCAGAAAATCATCTATCATCAGTTTTCAATGGTGAGTTACTAATTGCTACGGTAATCATTTTATCATTTTTAGCATTGTATGGAGTAGGCAAAAAATTAACCCAAAAGGCCGAGTTTTCAAAATTATCAAAAGGATTGGCAATATCTTTAATGATTGCAATTGGAATTGGCTTTCATAATCTTGGAGAAGGATTAGCAGTTGGTGCAGCTATTGCACTTGGAGAAGTAGCTTTGAGTACATTTCTAATTATTGGATTTGCAACTCATAACACAACTGAAGGATTAGCAATTGCTGCTCCATTAACTGGCACAAAAGCAAAAATTGTTAAAATGATTGGACTTGGATTAATTGCAGGAGTACCTGCAATTTTTGGAACTTGGATTGGCGGTTTCTCTTTTTCACCCTTTTTCACTCTAGTTTTTCTTGCTATTGGGGCTGGAGCAATTTTCCAAGTTGTACTGTCAATCTTTCAATATATGAAAGAAAAATCTGATTTATTATCGAATTCATCGTTATTTGCTGGAATATCTGCCGGAATGCTTGTTATGTATTTAACCAGTGTCTTAATCTGAAAATTTTATCTAGAAAAATTACCTAGTTTTTGTCAAATTTTTTATCCTTAAATAATAAATACCACTTTACAACAGAAATCTTAAATGAAGATTGTTGCTTCTTGTACAATTTTGTTATTAGTATTCTCAATCATATCCTTTGGAATGCCAAATTTTGCAAACGCTCAATCTACTGAACCTCCATTAAGTGTAACAACCGATTTCCCTGCATATGGGGAAAATTCTGAAATCATTATTTATGGTAAAGTAAAAGAATCCTCTCTATCTGAATATGAACAACCAATAACAATCTTGGTTGTGAACCCTGATGGTAATATTGTCAAAATTGATCAATTAATTCTTAATTCAAGTAATGAATTTTCTACTACATTTACTACAGGTGGTCCACTTTGGAACACTGATGGTAATTACATTGTAAAAGCAAATTATGGTCCACAAAAAGCTGAAACCACTTTTGATTACATTGGTGGTATTATCGATAAAACACCAACTCCACCACCAGTTATTGTTGAACCAGAACCAGTTATTGTTGAACCAGAACCAGTTATTGTTGAACCAGAACCAGTTATTGTTGAACCAGAACCAGAACCAGAACCACTTTGTGGTGAAGGAACTGTTATGAAAGACGGTAAATGTGTTGCAGAACAAAAAGAAGGTGGTGGCTGTCTAATTGCAACAGCTGCATTTGGATCTGAAATGGCACCACAAGTTCAATTCTTGAGAGAGATTAGAGATAACACAGTAATGTCAACACAATCAGGAACTGCATTCATGACAGGATTCAATCAATTCTACTATTCCTTCTCACCATACGTAGCAGATTATGAAAGAGAAAATCCAGTCTTTAAAGAAGCAGTTAAAGTTACACTAACTCCATTACTAACATCACTAGCACTACTCAACTATGTTGATGTTGATACTGAAGAAGAAATGTTAGGTTATGGAATTGGAATTATTCTACTAAATGTAGGAATGTATTTTGTAGTACCTGCTGCTGTAATCCTTGTAATTAAAAATAGAATTAAACACAATTAAGTTATATATTCAAAAGATTCAGCATTGATATGAACGTTGAATATGAGGAATTTGAAAACATTGAAGATTTGTTATTGTATCTTTCATCTGTTGCACCACCAATGAAAAATTTTATGCCAATTAATTCTTACAAAGGATTTATTTGCTCTTTCATTCCATTAAGTCAATCTGGCGGAGATCTATTTTTAATGTTATATGCAAAAGGTGAACTTGAAACAGGAATTCATGAATTTGATATTAAAACTCGTTCAGTTACTAAGGTTGAAGCAATTGAACGTGCAGATAAAACATATTTTATTGTAATGACTCCTAAACGAAACACAATTGCAGATAAAGCAATTGAAAATTTATAATCTAATTTCTTTTTTTAAATCTACCCAATTTGATTAATCCAATTAAAATACACAAAATACTAATTGCCATTCCAATTATTCCGAACAAATAATGTCCCATCACAAAACCTGCAATTACTGTAATTACAAATAATGCCGATCCAAAAACAAATGAAATAATCACCACAAGTAAATTTGCTTTATCTAATTCCATGAGAAAACTTCTAGAGTTTTTTGGTTATCATTTTTGGTGCAGAGACTGATCTACTTCTAGAGTATTTCTCTATAATCTCATCTGGTGTTCTACCATTGAAAAGATCTTTACATAATCCTCTTAGATATCTCATAATTGCCCATGTACCTGCTTTGAGTATTCCATACATGAAAATTTTCATTGGTGGACCATACGTTTTGTTTCTAAGAATTATAGGAATAATGTCATTAATTACACGTAGATTATTTTCCCAACATCTCCAAAATAGTGTAAATTGTGCTTCATTCAAGTTTCCAAAGTGCATTGAATTTTTCTCGCTGAAGTCTTGATATAGAAGTGGTGCCACTAATCCTCTAAAGTTCATTGTTCTAAAGTCATTCATCATATCAATTGTAAATTGACTGTCATCTGGTGTCTCATCTGGCCATCCAATAATTATTGTTGCAGCTGGGAACCAATGATTATCGTTTAGAATTTTTGCCCCTTCTCTAACAACACTTCCCCATTCTTCAGTAGCAAATGGTCTTGTTTTAACACCTAGATGTTTTTTAACCATTGAAGGTGATACTGTTTCAATACCTAGATTTGTTGCTAGCCATCTACCTGTCTCATGTTGCCTGTTGACATCTGCAATATTCCTCATTAATTGAGGATCTGCAGCAACAGCTGAAAATGTCATATGTGTTGTACCGATAAAGTTTGCACCCATGCTTTTGAGGCCTTTCCACAAATCTGTGATTTCATCTCTGTTTGGAATGAAATCTTTATTGTCACATCCGTAAAGTAACATTTCATCTGAATGAAGCCAAACTGAGTCAAATCCATAATCTAAGTTAATTTTTGCTTCTCTCTGTAATCGCTCTATTGATAGATCTTTTTTAGAACGTTTGTTAACATCACAAAAGTCACATCCTCTTCCACAACCCCTCATTGCTTCAATGAGTGAGTTTACAGTTGGTTTTGTAATTTCTGGAATATTTTGAATATTTTTAACAAAACAATGCATCAATTCTGGAGCATCTCCTTTCTCTAAATCATGGAACAAATCTAATGCAAGCTCATCTGCCTCCCCTACAACCACTGTATCAATTCCGTGTACTCTCATTCTATCTGATTTTGCTAATTCCCATGCACCATTTCCTCCTACCACAACTTTGAAATCATATTTCTTTTTTAATTGAATAATCTCTGCACACATTTTTTTAAACTTCATTGCAACATATGATAATTTTTCTGGTGCCATAGTTGTTGTAACTGGAGCCATTCCTAAAGGATCCATTACATTTATTCCAACAATTTTAGTATCTGGTCCTATTGATTTTGATAGATGCTCTGGATTTGCAACAAGGATATCTTTTTTATCATAACCTTGATGTAATGCACTTTCAACTCTTCTTAATCCAACTTGAGCAACTTTTGCTTCACCTGTAATTGGATCAGTTTCAACTGGTGGACAAAATACTTTATCAAAAACCCATTCTGGTAGAACTTCATATGGACCACATGCTATGAATCCATAAAGGAAATTTCCTCTATAATTTGTCATTAAACTTCTATCTGCTGTTAATACTATTCTTTTGCCTGACAACTCTAACTTTTTTCTTTATCTATGATATATATCGTTTACGAGATTTGCCAAGACCAATCTATGTGTTTACTATTTTTTATTGATTTGATTTACAATTTTTGCTGCTGCTGCGCCAGCTCCAATTCCATTATCAATATTCACCACAGTTAGCCCTAGTGAACAACTTTGTAACATTGCAGCAAGAGCTGCAACTCCTTTTTCACCATAACCATATCCAATTGATGTTGGAACACCTATTATTGGAACATTCACTGTTGAAGAAACCACTGATGCTAGTGCGCCTTCCATTCCAGCTACAACTATTATTGCATCTACTCCAGATCTAACAAATTTTTTCAAAACTGGAAAAATCCTATGTAATCCTGCGATTCCTACATCATAACTGGTTATGCAATTACAGCTCATGGATTCGCACATTAATCTTGATTCTTCGGCTATTCCAATATCTGATGTTCCTGCAGTAATAATTCCAACCTTGCCATTTGTTTTCTTTATTGGTTTTTTGTAAACCAAAATTGTTGTACAATTTTGTCCAGTACTAACTTTGAAATCATTTTTTTTACAATAATTACAAATATCTTGAAAATTCTTTTTTGGAATTCTTGAAACTACTATTGAGTTTGTTTTTTTCAATACATTTTTAATAATTTTTTTTACCTCTGAATTTTCTTTTCTTTCAGCAAATATTACCTCTGGAATTCCTTTTCTTATTTCTCTACCAAGATCTATTTTAGCAAAATTTTCGATTTCTTCTATTGAATATAGTGATAGTTGTTTCTTTGCTTCATTTACAGATAATTTCCCATTTTTTACTAAATCTAAAATATCTGACACATTCATGGTATTCTAAAACTGACTTGTCTTAAAAAATTACTTAAAATTCCACACCTGATAATGCATTTTTTACACTATCGATGCCTTTGTTGAACCACTCTTTTTCTTCATCGTTTAATTCTAATTCAATAATTTTCTCAACTCCGTTCTTTCCAATAACTGCAGGAACTCCTATTGAAACATCTTTTTGTCCGTATTCTCCATCTAAACTAGTTGATACTGGAATAACCTGTTTTTTGTCTTGCATGACTGATTCTATCATAGATGATATGGCATTTCCGGGTGCATGAACAGTTGCTCCTTTTAGTTTGATAACTTCAGCTGCAACATTTTTTGTTGCAATAAAAATTTCATCGAGTTTTTCTTTTGCAAGTATTGTTGGTAATGGAATTCCTGATACTGTTGCAAATCTTGTTAATGGTAACATATTTTCACCATGTTCTCCAATTACCAATGCCTTTGTAGATTCACGTGAATACCCTGTTGCTTCATGTATGAATTGTTTGAATCTTGACAAGTCTAACATTCCACCCATTCCAAAAACTCTACTTCTATCAAATCCTGAAGTTTTGTATGCAATTTGTGCCATTGGGTCGAGCGGATTTGTTACTGGAATTATCATTGCATCATCTGCAAATTTCTTAATGTTGCCTACTACGTCTTTTACAACTCCTGCATTAATTTTTAATAAATCCATTCTTGTCATACCTGGTTTTCTTCCAGCACCTGCAACTACCACAACAATTTTTGAGCCTTTCATATCTTCATAATTGTTTGAACCTTTTACATTAACATCAATTCCTTGTTCAGATAACATATGGTTCAGATCCATTGCTTCTCCTTGCGGTAAACCTTCTGCTATATCTAAGAGTAATATTTCATCATCTAATCGTCTTAATGCTGAAAATAGTGCTGCATCTCCTCCAACTTTACCTGCACCAATTATTGTAATCATGACTGGATTTTCAAATATTGAATAATTAAATCTATGGCGAATAGAATTTTGCAAACAGATTTTTATGCATTTTCATCATTTTATCGACATGGTGCTTTTCATTGATTGCCAAGTTGCTGGTATTTCTGGTGATATGATATTATCATCACTAATAGATCTTGGCGCAGATAAATCTAAAATTATTGATGGAGTAAAAGAATCTGCAAGTCTCTTTCAAGGCTCAACAATCAAAAAATTAGATTTCATCAAAGTACAAAAGAATGGTAAATCTGCTACCCAATTAGTTTTAGAAATTTATGAAGATACACATGAACGAAAAGGAATTGAAATTAAAAATTGTATTCAAACCGCTTCTAAAAAACTTGGACTATCAAACTCTGCAAAAGAATTTACAGAAAATTCCATTAACACCCTTATTAATGCAGAATCTATTGTTCACGGAGAACCTGAATCATCTGTCCATTTCCATGAAGCATCGAGCATTGATACCGTAGTTGACATAATTGGAACCGCGATTGCATTAGATGATCTTAATCTTTTCCACGAAGAAATTTTTTGTTCACATGTTGCAATAGGTGGAGGAACGGTATCATTTTCTCATGGAACCGCTTCTAATCCAGCTTATGCGATAACTGAAATTTTTAAAAATTCCAACATAATTCTTACAGGAGGTCCTGTAAGTGAAGAATTGACAACACCTACTGGTGCAAGTATTTTGGTAAATCTAGTCTCTTCATGTAAAGAATTCTTTGTTGATATGAGTATAGATTCAGTTGGATATGGTTCTGGAACAAAGGAATTTGATAGTTTTGCTAATGTATTAAAAATAATTCAAGGAAAATCAAATGAAACTCTTGATAAAGACACTGTAAAAATACTTGAAACAAATCTCGATGATGTTTCTGGAGAAGTCATTGCAAATACAATAGAAAAATTAATGGAAAATGGAGCAAAAGATGTTACTGTAGCACATGCAATCACAAAAAAAGGAAGGCCAACTCAACTAGTTTCTGTAATATGTGACTCACAAAATGCAAATTCATTACTAAAAATCTTGATTAATGAAACAAGAACATTAGGTGTTAGAATTAGAACTTCAGAACGATATGTTGTTCCAAGAAAAATTCTTGAATCTGAAGTTACACTTGAAAATCAGAATTTCACTATACATTACAAAATTTCAGATTCAGAACATTTCAAACTAGAATTTGAGGATGTAAAATCTATCTCAAATGCATTAAATATCTCATTTAATAAAACAGAAGAATTACTAAAAGAACAGATCAAGAAAAAAAATGACTAATTTAGAAAAACTACTCAATTGGTTTAAAGATAAAGAGAGAGTTTTGGTTTCTTTATCGGGAGGTGTAGATAGTGCTCTTGTTGCATATGCTGCAAATGAAAAATTAGGAATAAATGCAATTGCAGTAACTGCTGACTACAAAACACTGTCTTCTGAAGAATTAGACTCTGCAAAAACAATGGCGCGCGAGATTGGAATTAAACATAAAATTATTGAATATAGTGAATTAGATAATGAAGATTTTGTGAAGAATGATGAGAAAAGATGTTTTTACTGTCGAGATGAATTATCCCATAAATTGTTAGAGTTAGCATCTTCTCTTGAAATAAAAATAATAGTGGATGGAACTCAAAGTGATGATATTGGGGATTATCGACCTGGAATAGATGCGTTACATGGAAATGGAATCCGTAGTCCATTGTTAGAAACTAAATTTACAAAGGAACTTGTAAGAAAAACTGCCAAATCTGTAGATCTATCTATATTTGATAAACCATCTAACTCATGTCTTGCTTCAAGAATACCTTGGGGACAAAGAGTTACTGCAGAAAAACTTGCTAGAATTGAAATAGGTGAAAAGATCATCAAACAAAAAACTGGAATTCAACAAGTTCGTGTAAGAGATATTGATGGAACTGCAAGAATAGAGGTTGAATCTGATCAAATTCATCTATTCAATGATGATATTATTAAGAATGAAATATTTGCAAAATTACAAATGATTGGATTTTCTAAAGTCAAAATTGATCCTGATGGATATTTTTCTGGAAAATTAAATGTGTTATATTAGATTCTTGGCATAATGCTTAATCTTGATTTTGCAGATACTGCAATTATTGAAACAATTGCTACTGCAAGAACAATCATGGCTATTGCGCCAAATTCTGGAACAACATGTGTGCCTACAATCTTCACTTTGACATCATCCTTTTTGATTGGTATACTGATCTCACGATAACTATCATTTTTGTCTATTTTTTTGTATTCTGTTTGTATTGGAATTACAGAGTTATCTTTTTCATATATCAATACTATAAAATCAATATCTTGTTCTGTATTTGTTAGTGAATCTATATTGTCTCTTAATAATTTAAGATCCAAAACGCCATCTGATTTATTTTTTATATTAATAACTAACGATAAATCTCCCTGACTGAGTTCCATATTTGTGACCTCTCCACCTTTCATGGTATAAAATACATCAAATGTACCTGAATTTGGAATCTTAACCTCATAAATCGATGCATATTCTCCAGATGTTATTTTGAAAAATTCTACTATTTTTTCTATTGATGTTTCACCATATGTTGCTCTGATTAATATCTCTCCTTCATTTTTCCATAAAGGTCCACCTGCTGTTATAGTATCTGTATATTTTCCATCTTGTGAAACCTTGACCTGTGATATACCAATTTGATTTTTTTCTGAAAATACTTGCAATGAAACTTCTAATCCCATTATGACTTGGTTAATTTTGCCAGAAATTGTTATGATGTCTCCTTCTACATATGCTATCTTATCGGTTGTTAGTGAAAATTTCTTTGCATCTTGTGCAAATGCTCCAGGTGTCATTAGAGTAAATAAGACTAAAACAAAAAATGCAATCTTTAACATCACTCACAAATGAATACTATTGTATATTTCTCTTACTAAAATAAAAAAGGAAAAAAGATGGTAGAATTAGATTCTTGGCATAATGCTTAATCTTGATTTTGCAGATACTGCAATTATTGAAACAATTGCTACTGCAAGAACAATCATGGCTATTGTGCCAAATTCTGGAACAACATGTGTGCCTACAATCTCAATATCAGTAGCGTCTGCATCAAATGGAATAGTTACTCTATTTCCATTTTGTTCTGCATCATCACTTTCTTCACCGTTTACTAGAACGAAGAATGTACCATCGTTAAATGGTGTGATGATATCATCTGGAAGTGTTATAGTTAATTCACTGCCATCTTCAGCATCATGAATTCTGATTAGTAGAGAATCATCATTTGTTGATGTAATACTTTCTACGCTTCCTCCACTGATATTATAGTTGAGTTCGTTGGTTAAGTCAGCTGCTTCATGTCCAGAATGATCATCTGTATGAGTTGCAACAGTTGCTTCTCTAACTGCACCACCTTCCAAGGTGACATAAACTACATCGTTGATACCTGCATCACCGTATGTTGCTTTAATTTTGTATTCGCCGTCATATTTCATCAAAGGACTTGCAGTGTTAATACTGAATGAGAAACTTCCATCAGAAGAAGGAGTAATTTGTTCTATTGTTACTACTCCTGTTTGACCTGAGACAACTAATGTAACAGGTGTTCCAACTCGCATATCTCCAATTTGACCATCTACAATAATTGTAGATGCATGATCAAATGTATCACCATCGACCTCTATATCTAGAGGTGCTGTTCCTGCAAAAGCCTGTGAAGCGGCTCCCATACTTCCTACTGCCATAACGGCCATCAAAAGTACGATAGATTGAACGTTCATCTTAAAAATTATCTTTTATGATGATTATTTATGTATATTCGAACTTTT
>Ga0315326_10000777_pt1 | contig 15924 bp, 14 predicted proteins | sample M180m32315metaG_FD_203457 | JGI IMG/M metagenome (GOLD analysis project Ga0315326, IMG submission 203457) | Ammonia-oxidizing marine archaeal communities from Monterey Bay, California, United States - M1 80m 32315 | ecosystem: Environmental > Aquatic > Marine > Coastal | place: USA: California... | reverse complement strand
CGTTCTACTGACCGGCTTGACAGCGGCAGGCAAGTCAACCATTGCAGCGGGCTTGGAGCGTCGCTTGTTCGACCGCGGGCTTACAACGATGCGCCTCGACGGCGAGAACATACGCCTCGGCATCAGTCGGGACCTCGGTTTCAGCGCCCGGGATCGTTCCGAGAACCTCCGCCGCGTAGCCGAGGTAGCACTCCTTGCCAACCGGCAAGGACTCATAGCCATTGCCGCCCTAGTGGCCCCCGAAGCCGACGTTCGCGCCCGCGCCCGCGAGCTGATTGGCGACCACCGCTTCGTAGAAGTGTTCGTCGACACTCCGATAGAGGTCTGCCGGGAGCGCGACCCCAACGGCCAGTACGAGGCGGCCGACAGGGGGGAGATCCAGGACTACCCGGGCGTTTCCTCGACCTATGACCAGCCCACCGACATGGATCTTCGACTCGACACCTCGGTGCAGGACGTCGACGAATGCGTGGACGCCATCCTGGCGTTACTCGAGGACCGGGGCGTGCTCTATGGCTGAAGTCGATCCGATGGGGGACAGCGAGCCGGTGTCGCAGGACATCACCCGCGCTGATGGACACGTGAACCAAGCCCGGCGAGCAGCGGTGACCGGCCATGAGGGCCAGACGGTCTGGTTCACCGGCCTGTCCGGCTCCGGCAAGTCCACGCTGGCCTTCGCCGTAGAGGAAGCCCTGATTGCCCGCAATGTGGCCGCATATGTTCTGGACGGAGACAACGTCCGTATGGGCCTCAACCGTGACCTCGGCTTCTCGCCCGACGACCGAACCGAGAACATCCGCCGGATCGGTGAGGTGTGCCGGCTGTTCCAGGATGCCGGTCTAGTGGTGCTCACCGCATTCATTTCGCCCTACCGCACCGACCGGGAGGCCGTGCGGGCCCTGCACCCAGACGGAACCTTCACCGAGGTCTTCGTGGACACGTCGCTGGAGGTCTGCGAGGAGCGGGACGTCAAGGGCCTGTACTCCCGGGCCCGGGCGGGGGAGATCCCCGACTTCAGTGGTATCTCGGCGCCATACGAGACGCCCATCTCGCCGGACTTACGGATCGACACTGGTCAACCTATTCAAGATTGTGTGGACGCCGTCCTCGATGTTTTGTTCCCTGATGAGGCCTACTCGTGATATTTCTGACCTTGTGGGTTACGCCTCGCTCAAGGTCCCGTGGGATCTACGCCGTGGACTCAACTAGGCCTTCTGGCCCGTGACCGACCCACTACTTCAACCATTCGACTTGGCGGGGTTGCGCCTGAGAAACCGGATCTTCTCTAGCAGCCATTCACCGGGCTACAACGTCGACGGCACTCCCAGCGACCGGTATGTCCGATACCACGAGGAGAAGGCCCGGGGCGGTATCGGACTGACCATGATTGGTGGGTCATCAAACGTCTCGGTCGACTCGGCGTCGTTGTGGGGTCAGTTGAATTTTGCCACCGACGCCGTCGTCGACCCCCTAGCAGCGATGGCTGAGCGGGTCCACGCACACGGCACGGCGATCATGTGCCAACTGACTCACATGGGGCGCCGCAATGTTTCCAATGATGGGGACTGGCTGCCCACCATTGCCCCATCGCCCATCCGGGAACCTATGCATCGGTTCTGGCCCAAAGAGGCTGAACCGTGGGACCTGGCTCGGGTAGTGGCCGACTTCGCTGCCGCTGCCCGACGCGTCGCCGATAGTGGGCTGGATGGGATCGAGTTGCTGGCCACCAGCCACCTCCTGGACCAGTTCTGGTCGCCCTTGGTAAACCGCAGGACCGACGGCTACGGCGGTTCGCTGGACAATCGGCTGCGATTCACCATCGAGGTGCTGGAGGCCGTCCGGGAGGCCGTCGGCGGGCGGCTCCTGGTGGGCTTACGGATGTTGGGCACCGAGGATCAGATCGGGGGCCTTGATGAGGAGGATTGCTGCGCCATCGCTGTGCGCCTCGCCGGATCAAGCCTGCTGGACTTCCTGAACGTGGCTGGACCGGCACTTGCCACTGACCAAGGCCTGTCGCGGGCCATCCCGCCGGCTGGGACACCTTTGGCGCCGTACCTACCGGTGGCCGCGGCCGTGCGCTCGGCAACCGACCTGCCGCTCCTGCACGCGACCCGGATCATCGACCCGGCCACGGCCAGACACGCCGTGGAGTCCGGTGCCGTGGACCTGGTGGGAATGACTCGGGCCCACTTCGCCGATCCCCATTTGGTGGCCAAGCTGGAGCGGGGTGAGCCGCAGCGAATCCGCGCCTGCGTGGGGGCGTCGCTGTGCATTAATCGACTACATCTTGGACTGGACTCGGTGTGCATCCAGAATCCCGCTACCGGTCGTGAGGGGACGGTGCCGCAGTTGGTAGTGCGATCTGATGGTCATCGTCGTCGGGTCGTCGTAGTGGGTGGTGGTCCGGGTGGCCTAGAGGCAGCACGAACTGCTGCCGAGCGGGGCCACACGGTGGTTCTGTTCGAGGCACAAGATCGGCTCGGGGGGCAGTTGGCACTGATGGCACGGGCGGGTGAGCGTCAGCGCGAGGTGGCCAGTCTCTTGGACTGGCTGGTCAATGAGGTGGCGCTGGCAGGCGTTGAGGTTCGGCTGTCCACACCGGTCGATGCAAGCGACGTGTTGGCTGAGGTGCCCGACGTTGTGATTGTGGCCACGGGTGGGTCGCCTGAGGTCTCGTATCTGGAGGTGGGTGCAGACCTGGTGTGCACGGCATGGGACGTGTTGGGTGGCTCGGCCCGACCGGAAGGCCGGGTGCTGGTGTACGACGACCATGGTGCCGAACGGGGTCTAGCCGTCGTCGAGTTCCTGGTCGAAAAGGCCGAGCTCCTCGGGGTGTCAGACATCGAAGTGGTGACGCCTGATCGGCATGTCGGCCTGGACCTGGCTACACCGCTAGGGCCTGCGTACCTGCGGATGCTCTACGAGGGTGGCGTGACGATGACGTCCGACCATCGTCTAGTGGCGGTGGAATCGATCGACAACGGATCTCTTCAGGCGGTGATGCGCAACGAGTACACCCGGGTGGAGGTAAACCGGGCGGTGGACGCCGTGGTTGTCGAGCACGGGGTGGCGCCCGACGAGGACCTGTATGTGGCGCTAAGAGAAGCCTCCGCCAACCATGGCGTGGTGGACCTGGAGGCGCTGATTGGAGGTCGGGCCCAACCTGCGTTCACCGGAACAGACGATGGCTACCTGCTCTATCGAGTGGGTGACTGTGTGGCCAGTCGTGACGTGGCCTCAGCCCTACTGGACGCCCGCCGGCTTTTGCAGCACCTCTGAGCGTGGTCCATGATTCGCAGCTCCGGTTCGGAGGGGTGAATGCCCGATCAGAATGCGAAAGCATTGAGGGGACCAGAAGATGCCAGTAGCGGTTCCATTTCCCGAGGTCCAACCCGATGGGTACGAGTGGCTAGGCGACGAGCTGGCGTTCGATCCGACGCTCCACCTGGACATCCGGCCACCCACCGGCGTCACCATGTTGACCGATCTCGGCTATCAACTTGATGAGATCGCCACGACGGCCACCCCGCTGGCCTTCTCGACGCCGTTCCGCATTTTGTCCGACGAGGGAGCGGCGGTCCTACTGGACACGGCCCGCCGACTACGAGCGTTCCAGACCAACGGCCGAGATCGCATCGAGAACATGGTCCGTGGTGGCTGCTACCGGTCACGGTGGCTTCGGGACCTGTGCCTCTCATCAGAAGTCACTGAGATGATGGCGGAGGTGTACGGCGCGGCCGTGGCACCCCACACCATGCCGCTTCAGCTCGGCCACCTGAACTACGAACCCGCCAGCTTGGGAGACGCTGTCGACAAGTGGCATCACGACACCCTGGCTCTGGACTACGTGATGATGGTCAGCGATCCGACGACCCTCCCGGGGGGTCGCTTCGAGATCTTTCTGGGGACGAAGCACGACGCCGCGACACTTGCCGCGGCCGGAAAGCGTCCCCCGACCGATCGGGTGCTGGTTCCCGACTTCCCAGGCCCCGGATGGGCCATCGCCCTGCACGGCAACATGGTTGTACATCGTGGTGCACCCTTGGACTCGGCGGCCGAGCGCATCACAATGGTCAACGGCTACGTGTCTCTTGACCGCAGCTGTGACGATCAGTCTCGCTCACGCGATCTTGTCGGTGTGGACGATCCAGCCCTGTTGGCGACCGAGTGGACCCGGCACGCCGCCTGGCGAGGAGTCGGCAGACTGCAGAAGCTGGTCGATGACCTACCGTTTGGTATCGACAACGAGCGGGCGGCTGACCGACTCGAGGAGGCAATCACCGACGTGCAACAGGCCATTCGGGATCTCCGCGCAGACCCGATGCCCACGGAGCACTACGAACGCGGAATCGAATGACAGGATCTCCACCATGAGCACTTCTGGTGCGCTACCACTCACCGACGAGCAGGTGACAGCCTTCTGGTCCGACGGCTACGTGATGATGGATGGCGCTGTTTCGGCCACCGACCTGGTCGACCTCCAAGCCTCGATCGCCTCTTGGGTGGAGGAGAGCCGGAGCCATGATGGCCCGTTCGGCACGACGATGGACGGGCGGGCACGGTTCGACGTACAACCCGGCCACAGCGCGGAACAGCCGGCGCTGCGCCGCGTGGCGTCCCCGCAGGAGGTATGCGCCGTCCACCTACGGATCATGAGGGGCAGTCCGTTGGTCGACGCGGCGGCCCAGCTGGTTGGCCCCAACCTCGTGGTCAACAACGTGAAGACCAACTGCAAGCAACCGGGCAGCAACACGGTGGTCAAGTTTCATCAGGACTTCGCCTACGAGGCCCACAGCAACGACGACATGTTGGCCGTCCTCTTATTCGTGGATGACGTGACCCCTGACAACGGGCCCCTGGAGGTCATCCCGGGCACTCACCGAGGCCGAGTATTCGAGCACTGGCAGGACGGGGTGTTCACCGGGACAGTCATCGACGAGGACCTTGCCCGCCTCGGTAAACCCGTTGCCTGCTATGGGACGGCCGGTTCGGCGTGCCTGATGCACACCCGCCTCGTGCACGGTTCGGCGCCCAACCTGACCGACGTGCCCCGAACCCTGGCCATCTTCAGCTACCGGTCCGAGGACAGTCGAATCTTGCACCCCAACCATATTCCGAGTGTGCACGAGGGCGAGGTGGTGCGCGGCGTGGCAACCGGCCGGATTCGTGCCACCCCCTACGAGATGGCCCTTGGAGAAATGCCGTCCACAGCGTCATTCTTCGACCAGCAGGCCCAGGTGACTCCAGGATGACCGTGGAACTGAAGGAGCTCCCGTTCGAAACCGATGCCGGCTTCGGCAGTCGGGCCCGAATCGGCCTAGTGGTACTTGAGAACGACCAGACCGTGGAGGCGGAGTTGGCCACGCTATGGCCCGAGGGGGTGGCCGCCTTCGCTACCCGTATTCCCATGGAGGACCGGGTGACCGCCGAGACCCTCCTAGCCATGGAGACCCGGATTCCCGAGGCGGCTGGACTACTTCCGGAGATCATGGGTTTTGACGTCATCGGCTACGGCTGCACCTCGGCGGCCACCCTGATCGGGGAGGACCGGGTATCGGCGGCACTGCATCGGGCGCACCCTGAAGTACCTAACACCAACCCGATCAGTGCCGTGTTGGCTGCGATGAAGGCATTAGGGGCGCGTCGGATTGCCGTGATCACGCCCTACAACGCGGAGGTGACAACTGGGATTGTGAGCCTGTTGGAGGACCGGGGGCTGGACGTGGCCGCAGCCGGATCGTTCCTCGAGGAGAGCGACGCCACCGTGGCTCGTATCACCGAAGCTGCGGTGGCCGACGGCGTGCGGGAAATGGTTGCCAACTCCGCTGGCGATCCAGATGCGGAAGCATTAGACGCTGTGTTCGTGTCGTGCACAAGCCTTCGGGCCTACGGCGTGGCCGCCGATTTGGAATCCGAACTGGGGGTGGCGGTGGTATCCAGCAACCTGGCCTTTGGTTGGCACCTCCTTCGCCTAGCGGGAATCAACGACAGGCTGACGGGTCTGGGGAGGCTGTTCTCTCTGGGGTTGGAAAGGTGACGGAGATAGCGGCTCCCGAACGGGGATTCCCTGATGCGGAGTTTGTGGCCCGGGCCGCCCGGGCACAGGCCATGATGGCCGAGCGGGGCCTGGATGCCCTGCTGGTCTGCACCGAGCCGGAAGTCCGGTATCTGACGGGGTTCCACACGCCGTTCTGGCAGAGCCCTACCCGCCCGTGGTTCGTGATCCTGCCCGCCGAAGGGCGGCCGGTGGCCGTAATCCCGGGAATCGGTGCCTCAGCCATGGGAACCACCTGGGTCACCGACATTCGGACCTGGCCGGCACCACGACCGATCGATGATGGCCTAGTCCTTCTGGTCGACACCTTGGCTGAGTTGACCAGCGGGGGCAGTGAACCGGTGAAGATCGGTCTACCCATGGGCCACGAGACCCACGTACGCATGCCCCTAACCGACCTCGATGCCCTCCGGGAGCGAATCGCCCCGGCGACCTTCGTGGACGCCACCGATGTGGTGCGCGGCCTGCGGATGGTCAAGTCCGATCGCGAGATCGCCAAATTGGCTCACATCTGCGACGTGGTTTCAGGGGCCTTCGAGGGTATTGGTGACCTGTTGTCAGCAGGTATGACCGAGAGAGAGGCCTTTCGGGCGTTCCGCATCGACCTCCTCGAGCGTGGTGCCGATGATGTGCCGTACCTGGTTGGGGCCACCGGTCCGGGGTTCGACGACATCATCAAACAGCCCTCGGACCGGGTCATCGAGTCGGGTGACCTGCTCATGTTCGACACTGGCTCGGTCTTTGACGGCTACTCCAGCGACTTCGACCGCTACGTGGCCTTTGGACGGGCCGATGCCGATGCCAAGCGGGCCTACCGGACGGTGTGGGAGGCGACCGAGGCTGGTTTCGCCGCGGCTAGGCCGGGCGCCACCACCAGTGACCTGTGGCGAGCCATGGCCGAGGTGCTCGACGCCGGCGGGTCTCTCGGCAACTCCGTAGGGCGACTCGGCCACGGCCTGGGCATGCAGGTCACCGAGTGGCCTTCCCATACTGCAGACGACGGCACCGTGCTGGAGGAGGGAATGGTCCTGACCCTCGAACCTGGTCTCACGTGGGCGCCCGGTCGGATGATGGTCCACGAAGAGAACTTCGTCTTGCGAGCCGACGGACCCGAGATGCTGTCTCGTCGGGCACCAGCCGAGTTGCCGATTATCTAATGGAGGGAGCTTCGGCCCCTGATGTTCCGGTAGTCGACCTAGTCGACGGATCCGGCGTAGTCGCCTCACTGTCGACCATCGGGTTTGTGGCACTGCGTGAGCACGGAGTGGCAGAAGCCGACCTGTCGGCAATGCGTGAACTGTTGGTCGACCTGTTCGCAGTGGACGAGGCCTCTAAGGCTCGACAGGCCATCACCCGCGAGAATTACCGGGGCTTCATCCCACAGCGCTTCTTCACTCCGAACCGCGACTCAAAGGCAGGGAATGGCACTGCTACAGCCGACGGTTTCGAGGGCTACAAGCTTCACTGGGAGTGCCCGCCGGGACATCCGGTCAGCAACGAGTGCAGTCTGTACGGACCGAACCGGTGGCCTGAGCATCCGGCGAGAATGCAGCAGGTCGTGGCGTCCTGGTGGGTGGCCATGGAAGGCCTTGTTGACCGACTGCTGGACGTGCTGGCTGACGAGATGGGGCTGGATCGATCCGCCCTGGCCGGGGCCATGGAGGCCCCACTGACCAACACGACCCTGCTCCACTACCCGGCCGGGAGCCCTGACGACCTCGCGCCGGGGTTCCACCCTCACAAGGACATCACGGTGGTTACCGTGCTTGACCCCGATCCGGTGGGCGGCTTCGAGGTGAGGACTCGTGACGGTCGATGGGTTGAAGCCGCCTGCCCCGAGGGGGCACTGTTGGTCAACGTGGGCGACGTCTTGGAGGTTTGGTCGGGGGGTCGACTGGTCTCTACGCCCCACCGGGTGGTCATCTCCGCCGGGGTCGAGCGGTACAGCGCCCCATTCTTCGCGGTGCCCAACCACCGGGTGGTGGCCGAACCGATGATCGAGCCAGTAGATGGCTTCGAGGCCCGGTCGATTCCTATGGGCTATGTGCAGGCAGAGGTGTGGCGCACCAACTGGCCCGACGAGGAGCCAACTGACACCTACAGCCACCTGGGTGGCGTCGACTGACTGGACCGTTCCCTACGGGTTGGCCTGGAGGAAGTCCTTGACGTGGGCCACCAGGGCGTCGGGGGCGTCCTCCTGGCAGTAGTGGCCTACGCCGGGTAGTTCAACCACTGGAGCATCGGGCCACAGCGCCTGAAAGTCGGCGATGGCCCGGTCGGGCGGGATTGCCCCATCCTCCATGCCTTCCAGCAGGATCGCCGGCTTGGACACCAGGTCGGGTACCCCTTCGGCGCCGGCGAGGACGTATTCGCCGATCCGGCCCAGATAGGCGTCGAGTGGGAACTCAAGCCCACCGATGGCAGACGCCCGGTCCGGGAAGGGGTCGGAGTAGGCCCGAATCCACGTGTCGTCCACCGCTGCCGAATTGGTGAAGCCAGTGATCTTCATGACCGACAGCACGGTCGACCCTAGGTTCAGCAGGACGTCGGCGGTGCGGCCCGATTCCAGGCCACCACCGATCCAAGTGAACCAACGAGATTGGGCTATCGGAGTTGCGTATTCATCGGCGATTCGGCCGTATCCGGCCAGCGAGTTTGCATACACCAGTCGCTTGACCCGCTCGGGGTGGCGCACCGTGAATGCCGTGGCGATTGGACCGCCCCAGTCTTGACCGAAGAACGTGATGTCTGTCAGGTCGAGGTGCTCTGCCAGTGCGACCAGGTTCTCGGTGTGGGTCTGGAGCGTGTACTCACGGTCCTGTGGAGTCTCGGATTTGCCGAATCCCATGTGGTCGGGGACGACCACCCGATGGTGTTCCGATAGTGGACCGATCATGTGCCGGTACAGGTAGCCCCAAGTGGGCTCGCCGTGAAGCAGTAGGAGCGGCTCGGCGTCACGGGGCCCTTCGTCCACATAGTGCTGGACGAAGCCGCAGCCATCGAAAGTATGTGGTGCGAACGGAAACGTTCCTTCGTAGGTCTCGTCTAGGGGAATCACGGCAACCTCCTGGCCGACGTCGACAGCCCGGCCATGTTGGCAGCGCTGTGGCGTTGGGAGAACACTCGGGTTGGGCCAGTCAAGCAGACCTCCGGGAGAGTCGTGGATCGAAGCGAGCAGGTTGCCCAGATCAGGTTGTTGATGGAGCGCCTCGACGATGGGCTGAACGTCGATGCCGGCGGTTTCTTCCACAATCCGACCAGTGTCTACGCAGACCCTGACCTGGCCGAGCGTGAGCGCCGAGCCTTCTTCGCCGGCCATCCCCACCTCGTCGGTCTAACAGGTGACCTGCCCGAGCCCGGTGCCTTCCTGACGTGTGACGACCTGCCCACACCGCTCCTAGGCACCCGCGACGAAGAGGGTCGCTTCCGGGCCTTCGTCAATTCCTGTCGACACCGCGGTGTGGTCCTCGAGGAACGTGACCGTGGTGAGGCCAGGCGGTTCACCTGCCCGTTCCACCGGTGGACGTACGACACCGGAGGTGCTCTCGTCGGCCTACCCAATGCGGACCACTTCGGTGATCCCGACAGGGCCTGCCTCGGTCTGATTGAACTACCCGCCGTGGAGGAAGCCGGCTTGTTGTGGGTCCATCCCGACCCGGAAGGCACGATTGATCTCGACGAGCAACTGGGACCTGGGCTCCGGGCCGAGTTGGGTTCGTGGAACCTAGGCGAGTTGTCGTACCTCGGAAGGGACGACTACGACGTGGCTTGCAACTGGAAGTTGGCCATGGACACCTTCGGGGAGACCTATCACTTTCCTGCACTCCATTCGGAAACCATCCACCTGAATTTCCACGGGAACGTCCAGTGCTATGACACCTATGGACGAAACCACAGGATGCTGCTGTGCAAACGGGAGATCGACGGGCTTCGAGACCTACCGGAAGATGAATGGGAGATCACCACCGCAGCCCTACCCGTCTACTGGCTGTTCCCCAATGTCCAACTGATGCCGTTCGCCGAGGGCATTCACCTGGTGCGGGCCTATCCGAGCCCCACTGATCCTGGCCGTCACGTGAGTCGGATCACCTGGTACCTGCGACCCGGCCCAGCAGCGGACCCCCAGTCCCGCGAGATGTTGACGATGATCTCGAGGGGCTTCGGGTCGATCATCCGCGATGAGGACTACGTGGTGAGTGCGCGCCAGCAGCGCACCGCCTCGTCAGGAACCCTCGACCACGTGGTGTTCGGCCGCAACGAACCCGCCCTGCACCACTACCACGGGACCTACCGACGGATGCTGAACATGGAACCGCTATCCCTTCTCGACCATATTACCCAGCGGTAACTTTCAATAAGTCTTTTGGCATCCCCTAAGGAGACCCAATGAGAGCACTTCGTACCCCCGACGAACGTTTCGTCGATCTACCCGACTTTCCGTTTGAGTCGCACTATGTCGAGATTCCGGCTACTCCCGAAGAAGGCGGTCAGACCGCCGGCGACAGACAGTTGCGAGTGCACTATCTCGACGAGGGGCCGACTGATGCTGCGCCGGTGCTACTCCTGCACGGAGAGCCGTCATGGGGTTACCTGTACCGGCACATGATTCCGCCACTGGTTGCTGCCGGGCACCGGGTCGTCGTACCCGACCAGATTGGCTTCGGCCGCAGTGACAAGCCCACAGAGATGGGTGATTACACGTACGCCCGCCACATCGCTTGGATGTCGAGCTTGGTGTTCGAACACCTTGACCTCAACGACGTCACATTCTTCGGGCAGGACTGGGGTGGACTGATCGGACTGCGATTGGTCACCGCCGAACCTGATCGGTTTTCCCGGATCATCCTGTCCAACACCGGCCTTCCTACCGGAACGCCCCCACCGGGGGAGGCGTTCATGGCCTGGCAGAAGTTCTCCCAGGACTCGCCGGTGTTCCCGATCGGCGAACTGATCAACCGGGCATGCGTGCGCGACCTCTCACCGAACGAGATTGCCGCCTACGACGCACCGTTTCCTGATGACTCGTACAAGGCTGGGGCCCGTATCTGGCCATCACTCGTTGTCACGTCACCGGACGGACCGGAGGGCGCCGAGAACACGGCTGCATGGGAGACGCTGAAGGCATGGGAGAAGCCGCTCTTGTGTTGCTTCAGCGATCAGGACCCGGTCACCCGAGGTGGCGACAAACCGTTCCGGGCTCTCGTTCCCGGCGCCCAAGGGCAACCCCACCGCACCATCGAAGGCGGCGGACACTTCGTACAAGAGGACTGCGGCCCCGAACTGGCCCAGTTCATTGATGACTTCGTCGGAGGCCGCCTCACGTAAGTGGGGTCCGAGAACGCGAACCGAGGGTGAGACGCCATGGCAAATCACCGGATCGATAACGACGATCACCTAATCGAATGGAACTCGAGCAAAGCAACGATGAAGGACCAGTCCATGATGGAGCAACTCCGATGAGTCCCCGCTACGGGCAGATCGACACCGGGTACGGCCGGCGCCTGGCATCCACCTCAGCGGACGAAGACGGCCCAGTGTGGATGGTGAACCTAATGAGCTACCGAACGGCAGCCGACTACACAGATGGTCGCGACTCAACCATCAGCGGGCGCGAGGCCGACGACCTGTACACCCCGACGGCTCCGTTAGCCGCCGTGGGTGCCGAAATCGTATTCGCGGCTGACGTGCAGGACCAGTTGCTCGGCGACGAGCCGGAGTGGGACCGAGTAGCGGTGGTCAAGTACCCGACGCGCCGCAGTTTCATCGACATGCAACAACGCGACGACTTCCAGCGCCTCCACGAACACAAGGACGCGGGAATGGCCAAGACGATCGTCATGGGGACCCAGCCGATGCTAGGAGCCAATTGGGGCATCTTCGATCTTCCCGACTGGAGCGAGGTGCCCCACCCGCCGACCACCGATGACGGTGAGGTGATGGCGGTCCACGTGTTGTCCTTCCACGACGCCGTCGGAGCCCAATCGCCGACAGACATGGAGTCCTACTCCAACCACGCTGGACAGGTCGCGGCCCCACATGGTGCCCGCGTCACAGGATGGTTCGCTGTCGAGGGCACGATCATCGGCGACGGACGACGCTGGGACCAGGTTCGTTTCAATACCTTTCCAAGCCGGCGGGCCTTCATGGCCGTTGTCATGGACCCGGATCGTCTTACCGCGCAACGTGATTATCGAGAGCCAGCCATCGCCCATACCTACACCTTGGTGACCAGACCACTCGTCAATCGACTGGCGGCCTCCGTTGATCAAGAAGAGGGGCCGTAATGGAAGTCATCCTCACCGGGACCGGTTCGCCCCTACCTGACGCCAACCGGGCTGGCCCCTCCACCCTGGTGAAGGCCGGCAACACCCACGTCCTCGTCGACGCCGGCCGGGGAGTGGTGATGCGAATGGCTGGCGCCGGGTCGCTTCCGGGGCTGCTCGCCGGGGTACTGATCACCCACCTGCACAGCGATCACATATGCGCGCTCAACGACGTGATCACCACCCACTGGGTGATGTCGCAAGGTAAAGCCACACTGCCGATCTACGGGCCGATCGGCACGGCTGAGTTCGTTGACCGGCAACTACATGCACTGGAGCCAGATATCGGCTACCGGATGGAGCATCACGACGTACTGACCAATCCACCCCTGGTGAACGTCACCGAGTTGGCACCCGGCAACTCGTTCGCCCTCGGTGATGTCAAGATCGACACGGCGGCGACCGAACACGCACCCGTGCGGCCGACAATCGGCTTTCGCATCGAGCATGCCGGCAGCACAGCGGCGCTCGTCGGAGACACGATTCCGTGTGACGGGGTCGACGAACTAGCTCGCAACGCCGATGTCTACGTCCAGACAGTGATTCGCCGCGACCTGGTCGAGATGATCCCGGTCGGCATGATGCAGGACATCCTCGACTACCACTCCGGCGTCGTGGAGGCGGCCCAGACCGCCGAACGGGTCGCGGCCAAGCGACTTGCTCTCACCCACATGGTGCCGGCACCCACGCCCGAGCGGTACCCGGAGTGGATAGCTATCGCTGCCGAGCACTATTCCGGTGAAGTCATCGTCGGCGACGACCTCACTACCGTCACCATCTGAGTAAGGAGATCCAATGACCGAGTTCAAGGGAACGATCGGCCGGACGCTGGCGGACTCCGAGGCGGACTACATGGAGCCACCCCACCCAGGTGAGGACGCACCCAACGTGGTGATCGTGCTCCTTGACGACACAGGCTTCGCCCAACTCGGCTGCTACGGCTCCGACATCGACACCCCCAGCGTGGACGCGCTCGCTGCTGACGGCGTACAGTTCACGAACTTCCACGTGACACCACTGTGCTCGCCGACGCGCGCGGCCTTGCTGACCGGCAGGTCCCAGCACGCAGTGGGACTGCGAGGCGTTTCCAACTGGCGCACCGGGTTCCCGCACCAGCTGGGCCACATCTCGAACTCGGCGTCCACCATCGCAGAGGTACTCCATGCCGAGGGGTACGCCACCTTCTGCGCCGGAAAGTGGCACCTGGCGCCGACGGAGGACACTTCAGCGGCCGGGCCATTTGACCAGTGGCCGCTGGCTCGCGGCTTCGACCGGTTCTACGGATTCTTGGAGGGCGAGACCGACCAGTTCCATCCCGAACTCGTCCGTGACAACACACACATTGACCCGCCGTCAACACCCCAGGACGGCTATCACCTCAGCGAAGACCTAGTCGACCAGCTGCTTCAGATGATCAACGACAGCAAGGGCGTGCGCCCGGACCGGCCGTTCTTCGCCTATCTCCCGTTCGGTGCCACCCACGCCCCACACCAAGCTCCGCAGACCTACCTCGACAAGTATCGAGGTCGATACGACGAGGGCTGGGACCTGGTGCGGCAACGTTGGCACCAGCGCCAAATCGAACTTGGCGTCATTCCTCCCGGCACAGAACTCGCGCCCCGTAACCCCGGTGTCGAAGCCTGGGACGACCTGCCCGAAACCCAACGCCGACTTGCGTGTCGACTGCAGGAGGCCTTCGCCGCCTTCTTGGACCACACCGACGACCAGATCGGCCGACTGGTAACGGGGCTGCGCCATCTTGACGAATTGGACAACACGATCCTCGTAGTCCTCGCCGACAACGGCGCGTCACAGGAGGGTGGCCCGTTCGGAGTGATGCACGAGATGAAGTACTTCAACGGCATGCTGGAATCACCAGACGAAGCCATCGAGCGCATCGACGACATCGGAGGTCCACACAGCCACACGAACTATCCGTGGGGCTGGGCCCAGTGCGGCAACTCTCCGTTCCGGTGGTACAAGCAGAACACCCATGAAGGCGGCGTCCACGTGCCGATGGTCATGCATTGGCCCGACGGTCTCGGTGTCGAGCAGGGTGGCACGAAGCGGTCCCAGTTCGTGAACGTGTCCGACATCACCCCGACGATCTATGAACTACTTGGAGTCACGCCCCCGGAGACATACCAGGGAATCGAACAAATCCCAGTCACGGGTCACTCGTTCCAAGCCGCCCTAGGTGACGCAGAGGCGCCTTCGACAAACAAGCTTCAGTACTTCGAGAACTCCGGCAGTCGGGCACTGATTGCCGAATACGAGGACGTGTGGTGGAAGGCGGTGACCAAACACAACCAGGGCGACGACTTCGACTCCGAGCCCTGGGAACTCTACGACCTCACCTCCGACCCGTCGGAGTGCACAGATCTGGCTGTGGCAGAGCCCCAAAGGCTCGCGCAACTTGTCGACCTGTGGTGGCAGGAAGCCGAACGCCACGGAGTCCTACCACTCGACGACCGGACACTGGAGTTGTTCGCCGCAAATCCAAGCGACCATTCGCCACATCGGCTCAATCGCCGCTACTTGTACCGGCCGCCGATGTCACCGATCCCTGCAGGAGCGTCCGCAGGACTCGGAGGCCGAGCCGTCGACCTCACCGCACGGGTCACCAGTGCAGTAGGCGATGAAGGGGTCCTATGGGCGACCGGAACCGAGAATTCGGGATTCTCGGTCTTCGTACAGAACGGACGACTGGTCGTGGACTACAACTCCTTCGACAACCACACAATCGTGGAATCGACCATTGAGGTGCCACCCGGAGATAGCTCACTTGGTGTCCACCTGGAACGCGATAGCCGTACTTCCGGCTGGGTCGAGGTCTCCATCGACGGGAAGGCCTGTGGTCGGGCACCGATCCCTTCGTACATGAGGATCATCTCCTCGGTGGGCGCCAGCGTTGGCGAGGACTACGGCTCTGGAGTGTCGAACCGTTACTCGGCACCGTTCGCGTTTACCGGAACCCTGCACGAGGTCGTGATCCAACGGCTGCAACGCGACAGCGGGAGAGAGGGCTCCGGTTCGGCAGCCAGCGAGACCACGGCCACAGCTAGAGCCGAGATGTCGCGTCAATGAACGAACAGCACACGATCGACGACATCCCGGTCTCCCACACCCCCTCCGGGGGATGGACCACATGGCCGGCCCCGGTCCTGGCGGGCTGCACTGAACCCGCCCCTGTCGGCGCTCCGGATCTCGACGGCTACTGGCGCACGGTCGAGGTTCTGGTCGACGATCTGACCCAACCTGACCACCCGGGATTGGGCCACGTCCAGCGCGTGGAACAGCGCGGCGACCGACTGGTCGTCACGGGTGGTGGCATCGTCCACGACATGCGCTGCGACGGGACCCGGGACCGCGGAGTCCATGATGTTGCCGAGTTCGACAAGGCCACTGAGATCCATGTGGTGGCCAGCTACGAGAACGGAGAACACGTCTTGCGACCGGAGGGCATGCCGATCGAGGTCCGGCGTCGACGAGAGGGCGAGCAAATGGTTTGGGACTACGTCGGATACACAGCACGGCTAGAACACC
>Ga0315326_10000775_pt1 | contig 15953 bp, 11 predicted proteins | sample M180m32315metaG_FD_203457 | JGI IMG/M metagenome (GOLD analysis project Ga0315326, IMG submission 203457) | Ammonia-oxidizing marine archaeal communities from Monterey Bay, California, United States - M1 80m 32315 | ecosystem: Environmental > Aquatic > Marine > Coastal | place: USA: California... | reverse complement strand
CTGAAGAGAGCCCTACTGCATCAAATATTTGAGCTCCATTATAAGATTGAAATGTCGAAATGCCCATTTTAGACATCACCTTTAAAATACCTTTTCCTATTGCATTAATATAATTTATACATGCTGTTTCATAAGATATGGATAGATTAGCAATTATATCTTTTATAGTTGAAAAAGCTAAATACGGGTTTATAGCGTCAGCACCATATCCTCCTAATACACAAAAATGATGAATTTCTCTTGCTTCACCTGTCTCTACTGCTAAGCCAACTTCTGTTCTTAATCCAACTTTAACTAAATGTTGATGAACAATACTAGTGGCTAATAAAGCAGGAAGTGCAATTTTATCCGATGATACATTTCTATCAGAAACAACTAATATATTGGACCCATCTCTTATAGCTTTTTCAGCAGAAGATTCTAAACTTTCTAAAGCATTTTGCATACCGTTAATGCCATCCTTAAAATCGCTCGTAGCATCTAAAATGAAAGACTTATGTCCAGAATCTGGAGATTTATCAATATTCTTTATTTTTGACATATCCTCATTCGTTAATATTGGCTGCTCCAATTTTATGCATTTATTACTTATAGGTTCCAAAGATAAGAGGTTTTTTCTAGGGCCTAAAATACTCATGAGACTCATAACCATCTTTTCTCTTATAGGGTCAATTGCAGGGTTAGTTACTTGTGCAAATAACTGTTTAAAAGAATTATATAATGGCTTATATTTTGATGATAATACAGCTATAGGAGTATCAGTCCCCATTGAACCAGTTGCCTCCTGTCCATCTTCAACCATAGGAGTCATTAAAAATTTTATATCTTCTTGTGTATAACCAAACGCTTGCTGTAAATCTAATTTCAATTGTGACTTGAATTCTTTAAGACCCATATTATTAGGTTTTAAATCATTTAATGTAATATTACTTTCATTTAATATTGAGGAATATGAATATTTATTTGAAAGGTTATCTTTTAATTCTTTATCTGTAATTATAGCACCCTTTTCCAAATCTATTAAAAGCATTTTTCCTGGCTGCAATCTCCATTTCTCTCTAATTTTTTCTTCAGGGTGAGGTAATACTCCCATTTCAGAAGATAAAACTATTTTATCTTCATCAGTAATAAAATATCTTGCAGGTCGTAATCCATTTCTATCTAGAGTAGCTCCGATTTGTTTACCATCCGTAAAAGCTACTGCTGCTGGCCCATCCCATGGTTCCATAATAGATGCATTATATTCATAAAATGCTCGTCTATTTTCATCCATTAAATTATTATTTTTCCATGCTTCAGGAATTAATAGCATCATAGCATGTGATAAGCTGTAACCTCCCATCGTTAACAGTTCTAGCGCGTTATCAAAACATGCAGAATCGGATTGCCCCTCTGAAATTATAGGCCATATTTTTTTAAGATCTTCTCCTAATACTTTTGAAGACATCAAATGCTTTCTAGCATTCATCCAATTAACGTTACCACGTAGCGTATTTATCTCTCCATTATGACATATCATTCTAAATGGTTGCGCTAAATCCCAGGATGGAAAAGTATTAGTGGAAAATCTTTGATGAACTAGAGCTAAAGCACTTACTACTCTCTCATCTTCTAAATCGGTAAAATATAATCCAACAGTATCGGATAGTAACATACCCTTATAATTTAATGTTCTTGTAGAAAAAGAACATATATAAATATTTTGTTTTTTAGCTATTAAATTTTTATCTTCTCTAAACTTATTTGACAAAATTTTTCTAATTACAAATATTTTTCTTTCGAATTTATCTTGATGAATTGTCTTATCCCTAGAAACAATAAAAGCTTGTTTTATTATAGGAGCTGTAGAATTAAGAGATTTAGATATAGCCTTTTTATTTACAGGAACTGTTCTCCATAAGATAATTTCTGCTCCATTTTCCTCTATAACTTTCTGAAATAAATCTTCAGAATACTTTATTGATGAATTATCATTAGGAAAAAAAACCTGAGCAACCGCATAGGATCCCTCATTAGGTAATATTACATCCTGTTTCTTGCATTCTGCCCTTAAAAATTTATCAGGAATCTGAAGAAGCAAACCTGCCCCATCCCCTAATGTGGGGTCTGCACCTACAGCTCCTCTATGCGTTAAATTATCCAAGATTTTTAAACCATCCAGTATAATTGAGTGTTCTTTATTACCTTTAATATTAGCAACGAACCCTATACCACATGCATCATGCTCAAAATTAGAGTCATACATACCTTGATTCGAAGGTCTTTTATCAAAACTTATATCTATATTCTTTTTTTTCATGCTTCTTTTTTCAGTTTCACTTTTTATATATAAATTCTAAAGATGAGGAGATTAAACAAAATTTAACCTACAAGCAAACATTAAAAATAAAATTAATTGCTAGAATTAAAATAAATGCATTTATATATCTTAATTCACTTTTATACACTATAAAGATACCAAAATATGAAATATTTGCAGGATCGTATTACAGCAATTATATGATACAATATAGTATATAATGTAGTTAATAACAACTTAGTTTAGATTTTATAAATTTAAAGGAAATAATGAATAAAATGATATATTTTGAAGATCTCTCTGTTGGTGAAAAAATTAAAATTGGCCCCATATCTGTCTCAGAAGAAGAAATTATAGAATTTGCAAAAAAATACGATCCGCAGCCTTTCCATATTGATAAAGATAAAGCCAAAGATTCTCTTTTTGGAGGGCTTTGTGCATCTGGATGGCATACCTGTTCACTTTACATGAGAATGCTCTATGACGGACTTCTAATTAATTTAGCATCATTAGGCTCACCAGGTATGAATCACATAAGATGGATAAAACCTTTATTTCCCAATGAAACTATTAATGGAGAATTAAAAATTATAAGTAAAACTCCAAGTAAATCAAAACCTTCTATAGGCAGTATGGTAATAGATTCAAGAGTATTTAATAGTGATAATGAATTGATTATGACTTTACAAAGTATAAGTATAATAAAAAAACGCGTTTAAAATAAAATATTATGCATATTAAAGAAGAAAAATTTACTCAAAAATATACTACAAAAGAAGGACAGGATAGGGCCTATATAAAATTTACTGGGCTAAAAACATTATGGTTTAATACTGGAACCTTATGTAATTTATCCTGCGAAGGATGTTATATAGAGTCAAGTCCTATTAATAATAAATTACTATATTTGGACTTAAAAGATGTCGAAAAATATTTAGAGCAAATGAAAATAGATAATTTGTCTTGCGACAATATCGGAATTACAGGTGGAGAGCCTTTTATGAATAAAGATATAATTCCAATTTTAAAACTATGTATTAAAGAAAAATATAATATTTTAGTTTTAACTAATGCTATGCAACCGATGCTTAATAAAATTAATGAATTAATAAAATTTTCAAATTATGACAAACTTACACTAAGAGTTTCTTTAGATCACTATAGTAAGAAGCAACACGAACAAATAAGAGGTCAAAATACATGGGATAAAGCTATAAAAGGTATTAGATGGCTTATACATAACAACTTTAAAATTAGTATAGCTTCAAGAATCATAAATAAAGATGAAAAACTAGTTAGAAAAGGCTTTGCTAAATTTTTTAAAGATAATAATTTTAAAATTGATGCCTATAATAAAACAGAGCTATTATTATTTCCTGAAATGGATTTAAATAATGATACTCCTGAAATTACAACAGATTGTTGGGATATATTAAATAATAATCCTAAAAATATGATGTGTTCAAATTCAAGAATGATAGTGAAACGTAGAGAGGACTCAGAAACACATGTAGTTTCTTGCACTCTAATACCATTTGAAAGAGATTTTAGTTTTGGTAGTAATTTAAAAAACTCATTCAAAAATATTTATTTAAACCACCCTTTTTGCTCTAAATTTTGTGTTTTAGGCGGAGCAAATTGTAGTAATAATTAGTAGAGATTTATATCAAGATGGAAAAATATTTTAAAAATAATATAGAATATCCTTATTCTCTTGAAACACATGGCATTAAAATTAGTGTAAAAACTAATTTCTTAGATGAACAATCTGACGAAGATAATAACCTTTGGGTATGGTCTTATCATATATTAATCGAAAATAATAGATCTGAAAAAGTTCAATTAATTGAAAGACATTGGAAGATAACAGACGAGTCTGGTCATATACAAGAAGTAAAAGGTTCTGGAGTAATTGGGCAACAACCAATTATCAATCCTGGCAATTTCTTTCAATATTCTAGCGGTACACCTTTAACTAAACCCTCTGGATTTATGAATGGAACTTTCGATATGATATATAAAGATAATAAATCATTAAAAGTAATAATACCTACTTTCTCATTAGATAGTCCCTCAAAAAAAATAATTTTAAATTAATTTAATAAACTATAGCTTAATAAAAACTTAAAAAGGTTTATTATGTATTGAAGCAATAGTTAAGGTAAAAAATGAATTTTAGATCTGTATTATATATTATTGGGCTTTTAATTTCTACACTGGGGTGCATGATGATAATTCCTGCCCTTATTGATTTATTTAGTAACCATAAAGATTGGAGTATATTCGCTTCCACAGGAATAATTAGCTTCTTAATGGGAATAACGATTATATTAGCTTTTAAAAATAAAAATACAAAAATTGGAAGTAGGGAAACTTTTTTACTAAGTGTTTTATCATGGATATTTTTAGCAAGTATAGCAGCACTTCCACTTTATTTATCCAACTTAAACCTAAGCTACACTGACGCTTTTTTTGAGGCTACAAGTGGAATAACTACAACAGGCTCTACTATACTAGTAAATATAGAAAATGCTTCTAATGGTATTCTAATTTGGAGATCTATCCTACAATGGCTAGGAGGAGTAGGAATTATAGTAATGGCAGTAGCTGCCTTACCTTTACTCCATATGAGTGGTTTACAACTATTCTTTTCAGAGCAAATTGAACCAAGCGATAAGCTTAAAGAAAGAGTCAAAAATTTAGCTAAAACTATAATAATAATATATACACTTTTTACCCTTATCTGTGCAATATTATTAATTATTGCTGGTATGCCTATATTTGACTCTATTTGTCATTCTATGACAACCATTGCAACTGGAGGATATTCCACAAAAAATAACTCTATTGGCTATTTTGATAACTTATTTATTGAAATAATTATAATCTTTGGAATGATAGCCGCAAGTTTGCCATTTATCATATATGCTAAATCTTTCAATAATTTAAAATCTATATTTAATGATAGTCAAGTAAGAGGATTTATTTTAACAATATTCTTTTCTATATTTATTATTACAATTTGGCTAAATCTGAATTTAAATATTAACTTTTTAGAATCTATTCGTATTTCTACTTTTAATGTAATTTCTATAATTACTGGAACTGGATACTCTACTGAAGATTTTTCTAATTGGGGTAGCTTTGCAATTAGTCTATTATTTATATTTATGCTTATTGGTGGATGCACAGGCTCTACAACTGGTGGTATAAAAATATTTAGAATACAAATTCTATTTAAAGTAATTTTACAACAAATACAAAAAGTTATTAGGCCTCATCAAATACTTAAGATAACTTATTCAAAAGCAATAATTGATGATAAAACAACGCTATCCATATTAGCACTAATTTTTTTATTTATAGCCTCAGTGATTATTGTAGGTGGGTTTTTATATTGGATGGGATTAGATTTGCTAACTGCATTTTCCGCCGCAACCACATCTATCGCAGTAGTAGGCCCTGGTTTAAGTAATGAAATTGGCCCCCTAGGCAACTTTAGTAACTTGCCTGATAAAGCTAAATGGTTATTATCAGCTTCCATGATAATAGGTAGATTAGAATTCTTAGCTGTTTTAATTCTAATAATACCCTCTTTCTGGAAAAAATAATAAATTTAAAGATTATTTTATATAGATTCTATTAGAATCATTATTTACTTCTACAGGAGAATCAAAATATGATATTTCGGGTTCTGAATACCTTTCAGTTAACCATTGTATACGGCTTGCATCAAACCAAGCATATGCATTTTGAGAATTATCAAAAATATACACCCCTCCCGCTATATTTTTTTCTTGATTAAATAAATAATTTTTTCTTATAAGTCCATCAGTCTCTTTATACATAGGCGCTGTCTGTTCAAATTTATTTTTAATACTTTGTTTATCTAAATCTTCAGGTACTTTAAATTTAACTATTACAACAAACAATTATAAATCTCCTTTGAAAAATTAAGTTAATATTTTAGAACAAACTTTATTAAATATATTTTTTAAATCATTTTGTACTAAAACTAATGCTGGGACTAAAAATAAAACTAATAAGGTAGTAGCCATTAAACCAAACACTATGGTTATTGCCATTGGTTTTAAAAATTGTGCTTGAGTACTCCCTTCAAATAAAAGTGGTATTAAACCAGATATTGTCGTTAAAGAAGTCAAAATTACAGCTCTAAACCTCTCACATGCTCCATCAATTACTGCTTTAAATACATTTAAACCATCTTTTATTTTGTTATCGATTGTGGAAACCATAATTATAGAATCATTTATCACAATTCCTGCTAAACCTAAAAGAGCTACTAAAGATAGAATAGTAACATTAAAACCAGTAAGCCAGTGGCCTATTATAGACCCGAGTGCCGCAAAAGGGATAATACTCATAACTATCAAAGGCCTTAAATAAGAAGAAAAAACTCCGGACAAAATAATAAATATCAAAATTAAACCAATAATAGTACCTATTTTCATATCCATCAAAGTTTCATTTTGTTCCTCAGACCTTCCAGCTAGTCTCCATGTATAATCTTTATCCTTTATAATCTCATCTAAGGGACCATCTGACAGTGCTTTTAATATGGTAGAAGGAGCAATTATCTTTTCATCAAGTTCTGCTGAAATAGAAACTTCAGATTTACCATTCTCTCTTCTAATTATAGAAAAACCCTTCTCATATTCTAGTTCCACAATTTGACTTAGAGGTATAAATTTTTTTTTAGATGACATAATAAACATATTTTTTAAGTCAGATTCTTTGAGTCTTTGATTATCGTAACGCACTCTTATAAGTATTTCTTCTGATCCGTCTGAGAATCTCTTCGCCACAATGCCTCTAAAGGCGGCACGTATTTGATTTGCAACTTCTAAAGTAGTAAAACCTAAAGATTTTCCTAATGGCCTCAATTTCAATACTAATTCATCTTTACCCCAAGGTAAATCATCAAAAATATCACTTACTCCATCATATTTAGCTAAGAGGTTTTTTACATCATTAGCTAATAATTTAGTTTTGATAATATCATTATTAATATTATTAGGAATTATCCTAATATCTATATCTTTTCCTGGAGGACCTTGTCTTTTAGAGGATATAGTAATATATTCTAAACCCGCTGGCTTCTCTATATTGTTTTTCCAAAGATTAATTAAATCCGATACCTGGGTTTTTCTTATATCAGTACTAACTAGTTCAACTACCATTGCACCTATATGCTGGCCCTGTATTTGTTGAACGCTACCAGGTAAACCAAGAGATTTACCAATTATTGAAAAATGTGTCTTTACTTCCTTATTATGATCCACTTCAATTAATGATTTTTCTAGCTCTAAAATCATTGATTTAGTGTTTTCTCGTGCTGTTCCAGGAGAAAAATTAAAATTTACATAAATTATATCTGGTTCTGGAGAAGGGAAAAAGACAAAAGATACTCTTCCGCCTGACATTAGGCCTAACACTATTATTAAGACTGAAAGAGTGCAAGATAAAGTGATATATCTATATTTTGTTGCGTAACCAACTAATTTACGAAAATAAATGTTTCTAATAATTAAAAAATATTTATTAAACTTAATTCTAAAATTTGAGATATTTTTCTTTTTTTTATTTAATGCAATAGATAAATGTCCAGGTAATATAAGAAAGCATTCTATAAGTGAAGCTATTAAAACAGCTATAGCTACTAATGGAATAGCTTCAATAACTTGACCTATAATTCCTGAAATTAAGAATATTGGAATAAAAGCCGCAACAGTAGTAATAGCTGCAGTAAAAACAGGAAGAAACATCTTACTAGCCCCTTTTCTTGCGGCTAAAAATGCATTATCACCTTCTTCATGGCAAGTTTGCGAGTATTCAGCAACTACAATTGCATCATCTACTATTATGCCTAGCATCATAATCAAAGCAAACAAGCTAACCATATTTATTGTCTGTCCTGATACTAACATGACGCCTAATGTACCTGCTAAAGCTATAGGAATACCAAATGCTACCCAGAAGGCAACTCTTCCAGATAAAAATAGAAATAAAATTATAACTACTAAAACTAAACCACCTAGACCATTTTTAATTAATAAATTAATTCTGTCTCTTACAGATTGTACACTTAAATCATATATCTTTATATTTAAATTAGGAGGAGAATTTTTTTTAAAATTACTAACATAATTTTCTAATATATTTGCCATTTGCAAAGAATTTCTGCCTGCTGCTCTTTTAATGTCAAGGCTAATAGCTTGATTATTATTCACTAATCCATATTGTCCTTCATTATCATAATTAGTGTATATATTGGCAATATCTTTCAAATATATTTGTTCACCAAATTCTCCACTAATTATTGAAAGTTCTTGTAACTGTTCAATGGTATTTTTTTGTCCTGAAAGTTTTATCTTTCTAATATCAGAATCTTCAATAGTTCCAGCCGGGAAATCTTTTGAAAAAGCATATATATTATTAGAAATTTCTTGAATAGATTTTTTGAAAGTCATTAAAGAAAGAGGTTCTACAGCAACTATAATTTCTTTATCTCTCATTCCCAAAATATTAATTTTATCAATACCTAAATTAAGTAAATCATCGCGAATATTTTTTGCATTATTTCTTAATTTTTCTTCGGAAATATTGCCATATAATAGTAGCCTTCCAACTGTCTCATATCTTATAATTCTTCTTATTTTGGGTTTTTCAGAATCTTCAGGTAGACTTAGAATTCTACTTACTGCGGAGTTAACATCAGATAATGCTCTCTGCATATCTGTATTCTTGACAAATTCAATACTTAACTGTCCTACTCCTTCTCTAGCAGTAGAGTTAACTTTTCTTACTCCATCAATTGTCCTTACTTCAGGCTCTATAGATTTAATAATTTGGTTTTCTACATCTCTTGGACTAGCACTTTTCCAATCTACACTTACTGTAATTAAATCAAAACCAAAATCAGGTAGTGATTGAACGTTTAATTTTAATAACCCTAATAAGCCAAATAATAATATTATTATCATTAATACGTTAGAAGCAGTTTTATGAGTTGAAAAAAGATTTAAAATATTCAATTTAACTAACTTTCATACAGCATTTAAAATACTATTTAGGTAAAATATTCACTTGCATATTATCTTGCATATTACTTAAACGAGTTGTAACAATATAATTTCCAGATAAATCATTATCTTGTATTAAAATACCATCTCTTTCCTCACTTATTACTTTTATTTCACGTTTAATTAATCTGTTGTCTCTAACTAAATAAATATATTTATTACTAAATACTGAAGAATTTGGAACCATTACAGCATTTTTAAGAATATTACTATTTAAGTTAATTTCTACAAAAGCTCCTAAAGGTATTTTAGGTGTGAATTTATTAATTTTTGCATATAAATTTATTCCTGCAATTTCTTTATTAACTAAACCATCAATTCTTGATATTTTTCCTTCAGTTTCATAAAATTTATTGCCAATAGTCCACTTAATCCCAATTATCTCTTCTAAACCATTATTTCTAAACTGTGTTAACTTATAGTAATCACTTCCTCCCACAAAAAATTTTACTTCCAAATTATCCGTATCAATTAAAACAGCTAAATGATCATTTCGTGATATTTCTTTTCCAACTTCCAGATTTAAATTAGATAGGTGTCCTGAAAAAGGAGCTAATACCGTAGTTTCTTTCAGGTCATTATTTAATTTATCAAGTATTGTTTGCAGTTTATCTATTTCAAAATTGATAGTTTCCAATTCAATTTTTAAAATATTTAGTAATTCTATGTTATCAATTAAACTTTGCTCTTTTAAACTAAGTGACAGTCGGAGCTCATCAGTTGAGTTATCAGAAAATACTTTTGTACTAACTGAGGCTCTTCTAATCAACTGATTCTGAATTATATCTCTTTGAACAATTATTTCCTTTTGCTTTAACTTGGTAGTCTCTATTTGAGAATTTATCTTTTTTAAATTTAGAAATAGTATCTTCTTCGAAGTTATTTTTTCTTTTATTTCATTTTCAATATAAAAAGCATCAATTTTAAATATTAAATCACCTTTTTCAATATACTCGCCGTTTTTTATATTTTTACCAATTTTAATAATTTTTCCACTATCTCTATATTTAATATTTAGTGTTCTATCACTAACTATTTCTCCATAAGCTTTTATATTAAATAAATACTTTATAGATGATAATTTAAGTGTATTAACTATTGGTAAATCAATATTTTCTTGCTTAGCTATTGCCGTAGGACGAGAATTTATAAAAAAGTAATATATTAAAATTGCGGTAAAAATTATTAAACAAGATATTATAATATTTTTAAACAAGTTTTTCATATGGTGTCCTATCTAAGGAAATAAATATATTATACTAAATTAAATAAAAATAAGATTATTATAAACAAAATAAAATTAATTTAATTTTAAATTTAATATATTTAAAAAATCTTTCTTATTATATCCTCTTCCAATAGAATCAAAAAATATAACTTTTACTTTACCCGGCCTTTTGATAAAGCCTTTTTTATCCCATACATGACCTGAATTCATATATACTGGAATTATAGGTAAATTTAAATTTTTATATAGTGCATAAATTCCAGGTTTAATACTAATATTAGAACAAGGCTTAATTCTTGTACCATGTGGAAATAAAACTAAATTTTCCTGCTTTGTTAAATTAAATTTAATTTTTTTTAACATTAAAAATATAGATTTTGATCCTGCTTTTCTATCTATAATAATATGACCACATCTCCAAACAAATAAACCGTAAAAAGGAACATATAAAAGTTCTCTTTTAACTATATATTTTATATCTGGAAAATAAGCTAAAAATAATATTGTTTCTAAGACCGATTCATGGCGAACGGCAAATAAAACCTGATTATTGTAAAAATTTTTTAAATTATCTATATCTATTTCAACTTTGCAAACCTTCTTAAGTAAATATATAGTTGTCAGTGCCCACTTGTGAGATACACTTCTAGTCAATGATGCAGATATTAAAACAGGAAAAAAGAATAAACCTATGATTATACTCATCATAAAAAATAATAAATTAAATATTAAAGAACGAAAAAAAATCAATTAATAATCCATAAATAAACTACCTGAAAATGAGATATAAGATATTTCAAATGTTCTTCAAAAATAAAATTTTCTTTAAGATAAATCTTCTTCGACTTTAACTTGTATGGAAAAATTTCAACATGAGGCATAGAGTTTTTAAATAAAAGTAAAGCTCTTTTCATGTGCCAACCATCTGTTATTAAAATAAAGTCGTTCAAATTATTTTTTTCTATCCAAGCCTTAGTCTCAACAGCATTACCAAAAGTACTTTGAGCATTATAATCAAGATCAACTTTTCTTTGGTCAATTTTTTTATTTTTAATAATTTCTGAATATTTAACTCCTTTGGCTACTCCACTAATAAATAAACGTGCATCATTATTTAAAATCATTAAATCTATAGCAGCCTTTAATCTTCCTTTATTTCCTGTAAGAACAACAATTGTTTTAGATTTAGCATAATTAATATTTTCTTTATCTAAATCTCCTATAAAATGTATAAAAGAAAGTATATAAAGTATAAATGCCATTATTATTAAAGTTATGGATTTAAAATTAATCAATTTTTATACTCAAAGAATTTTATTTTATAAAACAACAAAACATCAAAACCTTATTAAAAATAATGCATAGATTAATATATTAATTAAAAAAACTATATTAAAATAAAAATTATTTATATAAAATAACAAGGACATAATGTGATTATAATATGTAATAACTGTAAAACCAAATTTAAGGTTGTAGATAACCTTATTCCTCCAGAAGGAAAAATGGTTCAATGTTCATATTGTAATGCTAAATGGAAACAAGACCCCATATCAGAAATAAATTCTAATTTGGGTTTATGGTTATTTTGGATAATTACTTTAAGTATTACTTTTACTATTTTATATATAGGCTTAATAATTGTTTTTGGAAATGCAATTCCTATTCCAAAAGAATTAATTAATTTTTTAACTAGTTTGGGAATACCAATAGAAGGAGGGAGTTTATTTGGTAGAGAATTTAATAGATAAATACTCTAATACCAATCCAATAAACTATCTACATATTTTCTCTCTATAGAACCCTTTATTGAACTTTCAGCTTTTTTATACAACTCTTTAACTATTTTTTTAGCCTTAGTATTATCTGATTCCATTGTAATACCTACATCTCCGCCTGGAGAGTTTCCTTGTCCTGGAGGAACTCTTCCCAGAGGATCTCTTTGATCGCGATCACTATTTCCATTGCTATCTCCAGCCATTTGGCTTGGTCCATTACCTGAATGCATTTTATCCATTTTTTCTGCTGCTTTCTTTAATTCTTCTATAGCTCTACCCTGAGCTACTTGAGCCCTATCTGGCCTTCCTCTCTGTAACTCTTTTTCTGCTTGTCTCATGGATCTTTCAGCTCTTCCAAGTTCATCAGGAAGAGGATTATCTGATTCACTAATTTCATGCATAACATCCTCTAGCTGTTGTCTCAAACTTTCTTGTTTTTTTCCTGCATTTACTGGACCAGATCCAGGAGTTTTTTGATCAGCTTGTGCAGCATTTAAAGACTGTTCAAAAGAATCTTCCATTAAAGCTTCTTGTTCTTGCATCATTTCAGAAATCTGCTGCATAGCCATAGGAGCACTATCTGTTTCTTGCTCTCCTAGGGCCTCTCCTAAAGCATCTCTATCTAACCCTTCCGACATTTCCTGCATTTGATCTAATTGTTCTTGCGCCTCATCTAAAGATCCAGAAGCTGTCAACTCTGCAATATCTTCTAACTTTTCCTCTAAATTTTCTCTTTCATTAGATTGAGCCCCATTTTCTCCACCTCTGTCTCCAGGATTATCAGATTCTGATACCTGCGGCACATCTATATCCCTAGGATTTTCTAATTCATCCAAATATTTTGCTAAAGCATCATCTAAATTATTCATCATTTCTTGAATTTCAGCTCCATCTCCTCCCTCAGATAATGCTTCCTCTAAATCTTGTTGAGCTCTTCTTAATTCATTTTCCGCAACTGATAATTGCCCTGACTCTATGAATAATGCTGTCTTCCATAATAAATCTATAACAAAATTTTTCTTTTCATATGTTAACGTCGAGCTATCTTTACTTTGTAGTAAAATATTAGAAGATTCTAATAGCCAATCTTTAGCTACTGGAAATTTATCTTTAAGAATTGTACTAGTTGCAATTTCACTTAAAACCTTTCCTACTTCAAATGGGTCTTCCTTATTTAAAGATAAGTTTTTTCTTTGATTAATTATTGATATAGCTATTAAGTTTTTAAATGGCTTTTCTGGTAATAGCATTTCTATTTCTCTACTTTGGCCTTTCTGACCAATATAGTCCTCAGCTATTAATATTATTTTTACAGGTAAACCAGCCCAAATATGTTCAGATAAATCATAATAATATTGTCCTACTGTTTGCAAATCGTCGCTTTTATTAAATGGGAGTTTAAAATTAATCTCCTCTAATTTAAGAGTTTCAATAGACTTTAATAATGCTATTTTTGCAAATAACTTAGTCACATCATAGTCGTCAGAAAATATATAATTGATATCCATTACACCTTTAATTGTCGACTTGGGATCTTCAAAAAAATCTACTTCAGGAGGATGGTCTTTTAGCACTTTAAACTGACTCTTAAAAATAACTTTTTGGCCTTGTTTAACAATTAAATCTGTATCTTTATCAATAATACTTTCAATTGCAGAATTGTCGTTATCAATTTTTATAAACTTTAGTATATTACCGTTTATACCTAATTCTACTTCTCCTTCACCACCAAATACTCTAGCCGCTAATGAGCTGCCGTTAGGCACAAATAAAGATTCAGTTTTTTGTTCTATTAAAATTGGTTGTAATTGAGTATATTCAGGAGGGTTAATCCAACCTGTAAATTCTCCAGCTATAAATTCAATAGTATGTTTTTCTGGTGTTAGTGCTGCTTGAACTTTTTTATCTAGGTCACTATTAAAAGCCATAAAAATAAATATGAAAACTATCATAATTGGTAAACGAATAAAAAGAGGATCATTATTAAAATATGAAAGTTTTAACTTAAAAATTGATAAATTTAAGGATATTTTTAAAATTCTTTTATGATGCTCTTTCCATAAAATACTGTTTTCATTTTGAATTGGCTTATCAAATAAAGAACTAAATGGCATATTTTTAACATCATTATCTTTTTCTATTCTTCTAGCGCAAGTAGTTCTTGAAGGCCATTTTATTTTATAAATTAAGTTTATCATAACTACCAAAAAGCAAGCAATGAAAGCAATTAATAGCGCTCCATGGATCCAAAAATTTAGGTAAGAAAATACTTCAGTCAAAGTTAATATAGAAAAAAATAATATAACTAATAATACTCTATAAAAATATTTGGCCATGCCTTCCCAAATAATTATCATACGCACTATATTAAGCTTTATAATCAAATTCAGTGGAATCGGTTTACTAATTAAATTATTATTTTTCATTTAATAAACTCGCCATATTTTCATTCAGGAATATTTTCATAAGATAAAAAGTCTTCAATAGCAATTCTCTTTCTAATAATACTTACTTTATTGTTAGCAATCATTATTTCAGGAATTAAATCCCTACTGTTGTATTGCGATGACATAACAGCCCCATATGCTCCAGCATATGTTATAGCAAGTAAATCATCTTCTTCAATAATATTTAAATTAACTTTCTTATTTAAAATATCTCCAGTCTCACATATAGGCCCTACTACTTGATATTCAATTAATTCTTTCTTTTTTTTATTTTCTTTTACTGCAATTATCTCATGATAGGCATCATAAAGAGCAGGTCGTAATATATCATTCATAGCTGCATCAACAACTACAAATTGATTATTATAACTTTCCTTATTCCTTATAACCTTAGTTAAAAGTATTCCTGCGTTTGCGGTTAAGTACCTTCCTGGTTCAAATATTAATTTACAATTCAATGAACTGAATTTTTCTTTAACTAAGTCTGCATACTCATTAATTAAAAAAGGATCTATATCTTTATCATACGAAACTCCAATACCACCTCCAAGATCTATATTTATAATATTATGGCCTGCAGCTATTAATTTATTGAAAAGTATCACTACTTTATTAAAAGCCAACTTAAACGGCTCCAGTTCTGTAATCTGAGAACCTATATGAATATCAATTCCTACTACATTAATTCCTGGCAGAGTTTTAGCATAATTATAAGAATCAAGTGCATTGTTGAAAGGAATACCAAACTTTGTACTACTTCCTCCAGTAGATATTTTTTCATGACCTCCAGCATCAATATCAGGATTTATTCTGAATGCTACGGGGGCTATCGTATTTTTTTTCATAGCTATTTCAGAAAGTTTTTTTAATTCTGCTATAGACTCTAAATTAAATTGTAGCACCTGAGAATCTAAGGCTAAAGATAAATCATCAGCTGTTTTTCCTACACCTGAAAATACAATTTTTTCCCCTTTAATGCCTGCTCTTACAGCTCTTTTTAATTCTCCAGAAGAAACTACATCAGCTCCAGATTTAAGTTTATGCAACACATTTATTACAGCTATATTTGAATTTGCTTTAACAGAGTATGCAATTAAT
>Ga0315326_10000770_pt1 | contig 16005 bp, 15 predicted proteins | sample M180m32315metaG_FD_203457 | JGI IMG/M metagenome (GOLD analysis project Ga0315326, IMG submission 203457) | Ammonia-oxidizing marine archaeal communities from Monterey Bay, California, United States - M1 80m 32315 | ecosystem: Environmental > Aquatic > Marine > Coastal | place: USA: California... | reverse complement strand
AAAATACAAAATGAATTTAATAAAAAATTTAGAATTCAGCCAAAATCAATTACCACATCAATAAAGGATATTACAGAAAAACTTAAAGATAAGACAAGCAAAGATCAAGATGAAACGTACCTAAACAATTTAACTAAAACTGAGTTTAGGCAATTAATAAAAAAGCTAGAGAAAGAAATGAAATCATACGCAAAAGGAATGGAGTTTGAAAAAGCTACAATGGTAAGGGATCAAATTTCTGATTTAAGAAAGATAAAAATTAAGTAGAAATTAGATTTTATTATCATGTATAATAATTATTATGAATGAAAGTTTAAATAAAGAAAAAGTAATTGAGGCTCTTAAAGAAGTTTACGATCCAGAAATACCCGTAAACATTGTTGACTTAGGGTTGATCTATGAAGTCGAGATTGATAACGGAGAAGTTGATGTAAAAATGACATTAACTGCCGCAGGTTGTGGGATGGGGCCATATATTGCTCAACAAGCTGAATGGGCTATATCTGAACTAGATGAAGTTGAAGATGTAAATGTTGACATTGTGTTTGAGCCACCATGGGATCCTGAAAAAATTACTGAAGATGGGAAAAAACTTCTAGGAATAGACTAAATGTCATCGAAAAGAAAGTTAACCCCTAAAGAAGAAGCTAGGCTTGCCCAAGTAAGAGAAAATTTTCAAAAAAGAAAAGAAATAACTTCTGGTTTATCTCAAGTAAAAAATAAGATAGGTGTTTACAGCGGCAAAGGTGGTGTTGGGAAAACAACAGTTGCAGTTAATCTGGCCTGCTCTTTAGCATCAATGAACAAATCAGTAGGAATATTTGATGTAGACATAGATTGCCCTAATGTAGCTAATATTCTTCATCTAAGCGAAGGCCCCACTCAAAACGAAAAAGATGGTAAATTTTATCCCTCTTCAAGGTTTAATATAAAAGTTATGACTATGTCTTTTTTTCATGAAAATGAAGAAGAGGCCACTATTTGGAGAGGACCAATGATAACCAACGCTATAAACCAGCTTCTACAAATGACACATTGGGGAGAAATGGAATACTTGATAGTAGATTTGCCTCCAGGAACGTCTGATGGGCCTCTCACAGTTATGCAAACACTTAATTTAGATGGCTTCGTTATAGTAACTGCTCCACAAAATGTTGCTAAGCTTGATGCTATCAGGTCTATCAACATGATAAAGAAACTTAACCAAAACATAATTGGGGTTGTAGAAAATTTTTCAGGGCCAGTTTTTGGATCAGGATCCGGTAAAGAAATTTCAGAACAGTTTAAAATTCCATTGCTTGGTTCAGTTTCCTTAAACGCGGAACATAATCAAGGTGCCAAACCTGCATCTATGACTTCAAAAACTGTAAAAGATGAATTTAGCAATATAGCTTTAGCAGTTACTGAAATTAATAATAAGGAAAGTTAAAGCTTTTTTAATTCTTCAGATAACCTAGATCCTACAATTTCATCCTCGCCAGAATACAGCCCAAAGGGAGATATTCTAGCATTATTTCCATCGTAGTTTCCATCCAAATCTTGATCACACCTCATCCATATTCTTGGACTTCCATTTTTCAAAGCTTCCTGAACACTAATCAGAGACACTCCTTCTTTTTTAAGAGTAATTTTTACTCCATGAGGGTCATGCCCAATAGTATTTTCCTGGATTTCAACATCAACTCCTTCAATTCCTTTTATATGAGAAGCAATTACCGAACATGTTCTTTCTGCTTTAGCTAATCTGTCTTCATGATTCATATTCATCCATATTTTTGCTGCTGTTAATGCTCCAATAATTTCTTGTCTATCAATTTTTTGGGGCCTTCCGACTCCTCTTACTCTTCTCATTTCGTATGATATGAAACTTTGAAGTGCGACCTTCCTAACAATATCTTTGGTTCCAACAACAAATCCTGTTGAATGAGGCGCACCAAAATATTTAGCGGCATATGAAACTGAATCAGCGCCCATATTAGAATATTTTGATAGATTAGAAAGAGGATAAATTTGACCGGCAGCATCTACCATAACTGGAAGGCCATTTTTCTTAGCAACTTCTAAAGTTTCTTCTAAAGATAATGCATTTGGGTCATTAATGGTTTCGTTTGCAACATAGTGAACTGCAACAGTTTTATCACCTATAGATTTTTCTAAATCATCTTTAGTAACTTTTTCTTTTGATCCAAATTCAACTAATTTAGCTCCAGCATAAGTTAGGCATCTTTCATAATGATATCTTTGCCTAGATTGTATTAATATTTCATCTTTAATTCCTGTGGTGTCCGGCAATTGAATTATTAATTCGTCATTATCCCCTGCCATAAATGCCGCAGTAGTTAAAGTAAGTGCTGAGCCAGCTCCAGACGTGATATAACATGCTTCAACTCCAAAAAGACCGGCTAAATAATTACCTCCTTTTTCTTCAAGCTCATCCATTGGAACATACATATCTTGCGCGCTCTGCATTGCTTCAATAACCTCAGGAGGTTGAGTAGAACCTCCAAGTAAAGTCACACTTCCAATAGCGTTAATAATTGGGTCAATCCCAAGATCAGAATAAATTTTTTTGCTCATAATAACCCCTAATAAAAAAATAGTTATAATATTAGTTTAACAATGTAAGTATAAATAACAATGATTATGAAAAAAATTATAAAATCAAAAAATATTTCTAACGAATCTCTAGACGGATGGTTAATTGATCACTGCATATTAACTGAAGGAAACTTAATATCAAGTATAATCCCTGAATCTAAATTACCAAATGATTATGAAAAAAAATATGAAGTAATTGACTTGGGAAATTCATTTGTATTGCCAGGACTAATTGAAAGTCATGCACATTTTCAGTTCTCTGCCACACCTGATGCATACAAAATATATTTTGAAGAAAATGATTTGCAAAAAATGGAAAGAGCTAAAAATAATGCAAAGATTGCCCTCTATTCTGGAGTTACTACTATAAGAGACTTAGGGGCACCTAACGAATTAATTTTTCCCTTAAAATCTTTAATTGATAATGATGAAATAGATGGTCCTGAAATTTTTCCTACTGGAACTCCACTTACTATAGAAAATGGACATTGCTGGTTTTTTGGCGCAATTGCAAATGACACTAAAGAAATATGCTCAATAATTGAAAAGCAACTTAAATTAGGAGCTGCTCACATAAAGATAATGGCTTCTGGGGGCTATTTTACACCTAGCTCTAACCCAAGAATATCTCAATATTCATTTAAAATTTTAAACGAAGTTGTAAATTTTTGTAATGATAATGACACATATTTATGTGCCCATACACTTTCCAATGAATCTACAAAAAGCTGTATTGACGCAGGTGTGCATAATATTATTCATGGGAGATGGTTTGATAAATCATTAGATAAATCATATAAATTTGAAGAAGACTATTCTAAAAAAATATCAGATAAAGGAATATTTGTTGACTCAACTATTTCAAAACATTTATTAGAATATGAGTCAAAATTAAAAGGAGAAAAACAAAGAAAACCTAATCCAAATGTAATTAACTCTGAGCCAACTCTTGAAGAAATAATTAATATATTTAGGAAATTAGATAATGATAATGTTGATATAATTGGTGCCCTAGATATGGGAATGTCTCAAGCTTTTTTTGATAAATGTGTTGCAAGCGCTTGGGCTCATGTTGAATGGCTTGGATTCGATCATTGGAAGGCCATAAGAAGTATAACAAGCCTAAATGCTAAAGCTTTAAAAATCGACAACTACAAAGGATCTTTAAAAAAGAATTATATTGCCGACATAGTATCCTTTCGAAGTGACCCAACTTTAAATATTAGGAATTTAGAAACCAATCCTAATTCAGTAATAAAAGCTGGAAAAGCAATTAAAATAAATGGTCAAATAATATAGTTAGTCATCTTCAAGAGTTGAAGTGTCACCTTCGGGTAAACCCAATTCCCTAGCTTTAAGCAATCTTCTCATTATTTTTCCACTTCTTGTTTTTGGCATTATTTCTACATAATCAATATCTCTGGGAGCCACCGCAGATGATAGCTTACCTCTAGAGAACTTCATTAATTCTAGCCTTAATTCTTTGCTCCACTCGAATCCATTATTCAAAGATACAAATGCTTTGACGACTTCCATAGCTAATTTGTCAGGTATACCAATCACACCTGCTTCTGCTACTGCTTTATGCTCAATTAATGCACTTTCAACTTCAAAAGGGCTCACAAGGTGTCCGGCAGTATTTATAACATCGTCAGATCTACCTTGAAACCAAAAGTATCCATCTTCATCCATAAATGCTTCATCTCCTGTTATATACCAACCTCTCTTGAATCTAGAATTATATCTTTCATCATTTTTCCAATATGCAAAAAATTGCGAAGGCCATCCAGGCTTAACGGCTAGTATTCCAGGTTCATTAGGTGGAAGTCTTTTTAAGTCCTTGTCTAATATGGCAAGTTCAATCCCTGGTATAGGCAAACCCATACTGCCAGGTCTAATTTGCATAGAAGAAAGGTTTGCGCACATTATTGCCCCTGTTTCAGTTTGCCACCAATTATCATGAATAGGCATTCCATAATTTTCATTACCCCATACAACTGCTTCAGGGTTTAATGGCTCCCCAACACTGGCAATAAACCTTAAAGAAGATAAATCACTCTTTTTTATTGGAGCTTCTCCTGCTTTCATAAGCATTCTTATTGCAGTAGGAGCTGTATACCAAACATTTACATTATATTTTTCTATAACTGAATACCATTTAGATGCTGAAAAACCTCCTTCATAAATTATTTGAGTAATTCCACTGCTCCACGGAGCAAACATTCCGTATGATGTGCCAGTGACCCATCCAGGGTCTGCGGTACACCAATAAATATCATCTTTTTGAAAATCAAGTGCCCACTTACCTGTTGCATATTGCTGAACAATGGATTGGTGTCTATGTAAAGCGCCTTTAGGTTTGCCAGTTGTTCCAGAAGTATAGTGCATTATTGAATAGTCATATTGAGAGGTATTCTCAATTGATTCTATAGGGATAGTTGATGACATCAGATCTTCATATGACAGATCATCATCTACTAAAGGATCATCAGTTCTATTGTTTTTATTAACAACTATAATTTTTTCTAAATCAGGCAAGTCAGGAATTATTCCTTCTATTTTTTTTCTCAATTCAGGCTGAGTAACAAGAATTTTAGCCTCTGAATCTACCATCCTGTCTTTAACTGGATCAGGCCCAAAAGCTGAAAATAAAGGCCCAACAATTGCTCCTATCTTAAGTCCCCCAAATACAGAAATATAACATTCAGGTAATCTGTCCATAAATACAAATACTCTATCCCCTTTGCAGACCCCTAATTCTTTCAGGACATTCGCAAATTTATCTGTATGAACCTTTAAATCATTAAATGTATAAGTCTCTTCTTCATCATTTTTTCCATTCCAAATCATTGCTACATTATTACCATTTCCAGAATCAACATGACTATCAATGCACACATAAGCATTATTAAGTCCTCCGCCAGGCAACCAAGGTATTTCCTCAAATACTTCTTCCCAATTAAAATCTTTTTTAAAATTTGAGAGATTCTCTATGTTTGGTTTTATTTTTGGTTTTCTATCACCATTCTTATTTATGTATTCAAAAGCCATATTATCCCCTAATCTACTAATAGCCATTTAAGTTTTTCCATAACTGATATAAGATAATTTAACCAATTATTTAGAACATGATATAAATATTATTCTAATAAAATCATGTTAAGTTGAACAATCAAGAGAAAAATACAGGAAATGAAAGTTTTATTTTTAAAAGATAATCTGCCTTCAGCAATGGCTGGAGAAATAAAAGAAGTTAAGCCAGGGTTTGCTCGAAATTACCTAATTCCTCAAGGAATAGCAGAAAGAGCCAACAAATCATCAATTGCCAGAGTAGAAAAATTAAGAAAAGAAGCAGAAGCAAGACGTGCGGACATGAAGACTAAATGGCAGGGTGTTTCAGAACTAATTAATAGCATGAATTTAGAGATCGTTGCTCAGACTGGCCCGACAGGTAAACTATTTGGGTCTGTTACTAATTCCCAAATTGCTAGTTCTCTTGAAGAGAATCTAGATGGGGTTATAATAGACAGGAGATCAATAAGAATAAATGAGCCAATTAAAATTATAGGTAAGTACGAAGTGCCAATTAAATTATTTGAAGGTGTTGAGGCACAGGTAAAAATTTTAGTTAAATCAGATGGAAATGTGATGTCCGAAGAACTTTTAGAAATTTCTGAAGGAAAAGCAGAAGAATCTGCAGAGGAAGAAGATATACAAGAAGAAAATACTGATGACTCAGACGTTGAGTCAGAAGAAAAAGAAGCAAGCGCCCCAGAAGAAAAAATAAGTAAAGAAGAGTAAATTGTTAGGGGAAAAATTACCGCCTCATGATATAGCTGCTGAAACTGCAGTAATAGGTTCTATAATTCTAGATGGCGACTCATTAGTTAAAATTTCAGGATTCCTTTCTCCAGATGACTTTTTTAATAAGGCTCATTCTATTTGCTACCAATCTTGTCTTGATATGCTTGATAAAGGAACTCCAATAGATGAAAAAACATTAGGTGATTTTCTTGAAACTAGTAATAATTTAAATGAGGTAGAAGGAGGCAGGTCATACCTTACTTATCTTGTCTCTCAAACTCCTACTTACATGCACATTGAGTTTTATGCTAGGACAGTTCATAGGACAGCTACGCACAGAAGACTCATTACTGCTGCATCTGACATAGCCAGCCTAGGTTACGAAAACTCTCAGGATGTTGATCAAGCGCTAAATCAAGCTGAAGATATACTTTATGGAATTAGATCATCCCATGATTCTAGAGATTTTGTTGATATAAGTGTACCTCTAGATAGTTGGCTAACTTTTGATAATGAAACTGACCGAGATATGGCACCAATCCCTTCTGGATTCCCTGATTTAGATAACTTGCTAGGAGGATTAAATAGGTCAGACATGATTGTTCTTGCTGCTAGGCCAAGTATTGGAAAAAGTACACTCGGACTAAATATAGCTAGAAATGTTGCAGGAAATGGGAACAAAGTTGCTATTTTTAGTCTTGAAATGGGAAGAGATCAAATTGCAATGAGATTGCTGTCGTCAGAAACATTAATTGAAACAACCAAAATAAGGCAAAGATTAACAACAGATGCTGAAGATGGAAGAATATTAGAGGCAATTGGTAGACTTTCAGACCTTGATATATCTATTGATGACACTCCTTTTCAAACTGTCACAGAAATGAGAGCAAAAGCTAAAAGGCTCCAAAAGGAACGAGGTCTAGATTTTATAGTGGTTGATTACATGCAGTTAATCTATGGAGGAAGGAATGCTAACGACAATAATAGGGCTCAAGAAGTAAGTAAAATTTCTCGATCTCTTAAAGGAATGGCAAGAGATTTAAATGTGCCAGTAATAGCAATTTCTCAATTAAGCAGATCTATTGAGCAGAGGCAAAGCCATAGGCCTGTGCTATCAGATTTAAGAGAAAGTGGAAGCATAGAGCAGGATGCTGACATTGTTGCTTTTATTCACCGAGAAGAAAAGTACATCACAGAAGAAGAATGGCTTAGGTCTAAGTCTGCAGGAGAACAGTATCCAAGGGGCATGTCAGAGCTAATTATTGCAAAACACAGGAATGGTCCCATAGGGAATGTGGACCTGGTTGTTCAAGATCAATATGCAAGATTCAGATCATTAAAAAAACAAGTCTTCAACTAATTAAAAATGAAACCTTTTCAAGGCGAGTTATGGGAGCCAGAATATCCAGAATGGCTTGTTATTCTTAATAGGCTTAATGAGGTAAATATTTCTGAAGCTGATAATAATTTCATAAAAGATATCGAAAAAGATTATGAATCAATAGATATTGTAGATGAAGCTAAGAAATTCGAGTACTATTGGAGTGGGAAAAAAAAACTTAAAACGAATCAAAAAGGAAGTTGGAAACTAGGCTTTAAAAATTGGTTAGGCAAAACTAAAAGGGATAAAGAAAATTATGAAAGAACTAAGCAAAGAGCTCCAAAAAATTCAGCAACAAATAATTACTTCAGGTCAAAGGAATATCTCCAAGAAGTCAGAAGGAAGCAAGAATCAAGGAGATCAAGAAAGTCAGAACTTGATTAATTGTTCAATTTGCGATGATTTATATTGGATAGCTCCTGCAAGTCAAGAAATAAATTCAACAAATTATATTCTCTGTGAATGTGTTAAAGATGAGGTTATAAGTCGCCAAAAAGAAAGTATGACAAGCTCACAAGATCTTGGCGATTTAACACCATCTATGCTTAAGCGAATGACTTTTGGAACTTTTAAAACTAATCAATCAGATTCAAATTTAGCAGAAGCACTTGAAATATCAAAAGCATATTTCGAAAATCCAGATGGATGGCTACTTTTTACAGGGCCTACTGGAGTGGGAAAAACACACCTTTCAGTCGCAATAGCTGAAAAAAGAATTAAATCATTGAAGCCCGTTTATTTTGGTTTTATGCCAAACATATTAGAAAAGCTAAGAAATTTTAATAGCCATGATAATCGGACTGAAGGATATCTATCTTTTTTGATTGAATGTCCATTTTTAATAATTGATGATCTAGGTTCTCAGGTTAATAGCAATTGGACAGAAGAAAAAATATATCAAATAATAGTAAACAGGCATAACAATGGGCTTCCCACAATCATCACTACTCGTGCGAGCAATATAAGTGAGCAATTAGTATTTAACCCACAAATTAGTGAAGCTGTATACTCGCGACTCCAAGATACCAAAATGGTAAATGAATTTGCAATTGTTTCTCAGGATTATAGAAATAGGAAATGACTATGCAAGATAAATTTTCTAAATTAATACCAAATAATAATTTGATAAAGCTCTATTCCGGGACTATGTGGGCAGAAGGCCCGGTATGGATAAATAATTTATCTTCTCTGGTATGGAGTGATGTGAGAAGCAATAAAATGCTCATTTATAATTCTACTAATGGATTAGTAAGTACATTCAGAAGCCCCTCGAACTTTAATAACGGGAATTGCTTGGATAATGAACAAATGCTTATTAGTTGCCAGCATGAAAATAGACGAGTTGTAAGACAAGAAAATGATGGTAATCTAACTATAGTTGCTGATAAATTTGAAGGTAAAATGTTTAATTCTCCTAATGATGTTACTGCAAAAAGTGATGGTTCTATTTGGTTCACTGACCCTCCTTACGGAATACTAACAAATGAAGAAGGGAAAAAATCTGAAAGTGAAATGGGAGGGAATTATGTTTATAAAGTAACCAAAAATGGTTCTATTTTAAAAGTTTTAGATAGTTTTGATAAGCCTAATGGAATAGTTTTCTCCCCTGATGAAAAATATCTTTATGTAGCAGATAGTGGAGCAGCAGAGCCAGGAAATATCGACTTTAATAAGCCGCATCATGTAAAAAGATACGATGTAGATATGAGCGGAAATCTAAGTGATGAAATAATTTTTTGTGAAATAGAAGAAGGATTCCCTGATGGAATGGCAGTAGATGTAGATGGAAATTTATTTATCTGCGATCCACATGGACAAAAAATTCATGTCTATGATGATCATGGAAATTTGATTGGAAATATAAATGTTCCTGAGCGAGTTGCAAATTGTGCATTTGGAGGCGAAAATAATTCATTATTATATATAACAGCGTCTACTTCTTTATACCTTTTAGAGACAGGAACGATAGGAAAATGACTATTACTGATATTGAAAAAAAATGTATCAATGCCATACGCTTCTTGTCTATAGATATGGTTCAAAAAGCAAACTCTGGACATCCTGGAGCCCCGATGAGTTTAGCCCCTTTAGCATTTGTTTTATGGAGAGATCATCTTGTATTCAATCCAAAAAAACCTGAGTGGGCAAATCGTGATAAATTTATTTTATCTGCAGGGCATGCTTCTGCCCTACTTTATTCAATACTTCATTTGACCGGTTATAAAATTTCCATCGATGATATAAAAAAATTTCGGCAACATGAAAGCATAACTCCTGGGCATCCAGAATATGGCCTAACAGAAGGCGTTGAGGCTACCACTGGACCGTTAGGTCAAGGTTTTGCAAATGGTGTAGGAATGGCAATAGCTTCAAAAAGGCTGCAAAGTATAAGCAGTAAAGACAATCAAAATATAATTTACTCAATAGTTTCTGATGGTGACCTTATGGAAGGAATATCCTCGGAAGCAGCTTCTATAGCGGGAGCTTTAAAGTTAGATAACATTATATATTTTTATGATTCTAATAAGATTTCCATTGAAGGGTCTACAGATTTAACCTTCAAAGAAGATGTGCCTAAAAGATTTGAATCTTATGGTTGGAATGTAATTGATAATGTAGAAGGAGAAGATATTGAAAAAATATCAAAGTCTATAGATTTAGCTAAGGATTCTGATCATCCTTCGTTAATTATCCTTAAGACTAAAATTGGATATGGTAGTCCTAATAAATCTGGAACTGAGAAAGCTCATGGGGAAGCGCTTGGGGAAGATGAGGTTGCACTTACAAGAAAGAAATTGAACTGGAATCACGGTTCGTTTGATATACCTAGTGATGTCTATAAGTATTTTGAAGAATTTGTGAATAAAAAAAATTCAAGATATGAGGCAATACCAAATAACAATAATATCGATTTTGGAAATAATGACTTTTCAAAATCTTTTGAATACCTTAAAGAATCAAATGTAAAAGAAAATATTTCTACAAGAGATTGTTCGGGGATAATTTTAAATAAACTAAGTGAAGATTCAGATTTATTTATTGGTGGCTCTGCTGATTTAGCCGGCTCAACAAAAACTTATATAAATTCTTCTAGCTCTATAAATTCTGATAATTTTTCTGGTATAAATATGCATTACGGGGTCAGAGAGCACGCAATGGGTGCAATAAGCAACGGTCTTGCATTATCAGGACTCATTCCATTTGCAGGAACTTTTTTGATTTTCTCTGATTACATGAGGAATTCAATAAGGCTGTCAGCATTAAGTGAGCTTCAAGTTTTATATATCCTAACTCATGATTCAATTGGATTAGGTGAGGACGGACCAACTCATCAGCCAATTTCTCAATTAATGTCACTGAGATTAATGCCTAATTTATTAGTATTTAGACCTGCTGACTATTTTGAAACAGTAAATTGCTTTCATGAAGCTTTAAAAAATACCAACAAACCTTCTGCATTTGCGTTAACAAGACAGGGAGTTCCCACTTTAACCCAATATGATACTTCAGAATCTAGTAAGGGGGCTTATGTCTTATCAGGTGATATAAATGAAGATCAGGATATTATTCTCATAGGAACAGGGTCTGAGGTTCAACTATGCATAAAGGCTCAAAAAGAACTAGAAAAAATAAATATATCTTCTAGAGTTGTTTCTATGCCTTGCTGGGAAATATTCGATATGCAAAATGAGTCATATAAGAATAGCGTGCTTCCATCATCTATAAAAAATAGAATTTCTGTGGAGGCAGGCGCAACACTAGGTTGGCAAAAATATATCGGAGACAATGGTGCTTCAATTGGCATAGACGAGTTCGGATCATCAGCACCAGGCGATATCATACTAGAAAAAAAAGGCTTTTCAGTAGAAAATATAGTTAACTTATCTAAAAAAATACTGGAAAGGTAATATTTCTATGAAAATAGCTATAGGTGGTGATCATGGTGGATTTGAATTAAAAGAGAAGCTAATTGCTTATTTAAAGTCTAAAAGCCATGAAGTTATCGATTTAGGCGCATACGAATTTAATTCAACTGATGACTATCCTGATTTTTGCTTCCCAGTTGCAAAAATGGTTGCTGAAAAAAAAGCAGATAGAGGAATTATTTCTTGTATGAGCGGCATAGGAGCCGTAATCACAGCAAATAAAGTAAAAGGGGTTAGAGCCGGCTTGTGTCATACAGAATATCTGGCGAAACAAGGTGTTGAGCATGATGATATGAATGTTTTATGTATCGGGGCAATAATCGTGGATCACAATATTGTAGAAAACTTGGTTTCAGAATTTTTAAGTGCTAAGTTTCTAACTGAAGAAAAATATACTAGACGATTAAACAAAGTTATAAATATTGAAAATTCGGAAGAATTATAATTGAATCCAGAAATACAAAAAATTAATAAACTAGGTCAATCTATATGGTTAGATTCTATTTCTAGAGGAATAATTAATAATGGAAAGTTAAGCTCCATGATTTCTGAGGGGATTTCAGGTATTACATCTAATCCTGCTATATTTCAAAAAGCACTTTCCTCAGAAGATACTTATGATGAAGATATTAAATCTTTAATTAATTCAGGTGAAAATAATGCGAAAAATATTTTTCAGAATTTATCTATAAAAGATATATTTGATGCTTGTGAATTACTAAAACCGCTTTATGAAAAAACTAATGGACGGGACGGATTTGTAAGTATAGAAATAGATCCCAAATTTGCTAATGATACTAAAAACAGTATTAATGAAGGGATTTACCTGCATAAATCTATTGGTCAGCCTAATGTGATGATTAAAGTTCCTGGCACAGAAGCTGGTATGCCTGTAATAGAACATTTAATCAGCTTAGGTATAAATGTTAATGTAACTTTATTGTTTTCAAGATCTATGTATAAAAAAGCAGCAAATGCCTATATAAATGGACTTAATAAATTATCTGTAAATAAAATAAATAAAATAAATTCTGTAGCTTCTTTCTTCATTAGCAGAATAGATACATCTACAGATAAAGTTATAGATGAAAAATCTCAAGGAAAAGTTGCTATATCAAACGCAATTCTTGCTTACAACGATTATAAAAAAATATTTTCAGAAGAAGCTTTTAGTAAATTAGAAAAACATGGTGCCAATAAACAGAGGCTCCTATGGGCTTCTACTTCGATTAAGAATCCAAGTTATGAAAAGCTTCTCTACGTTGAAAAACTAACAGGGCCTGAGACTGTAAACACAGTTCCAGAAAATGTATACAAAGAAATTATCTCAAATACAAATCAATATGAAGATTTACTTAATTCTGATAGTAAATACCACCAACAAGTTATTACAAATGCTTTAGATGAAAATGATATGGAAAGTATTACCGATGAATTGCTTATTGATGGAATAAGGCTTTTTGAAGAAGCTTTCGATAGTCTTTTGGGTGAAATAAAAAATAAGATTACTGATCGCTTATAGAGCATGTCAGAGTATAATCTACAGCATAAAAATCCTAGTTTTGCCCATGAAATCAAAGAGGATTTCGACAGTCTTATGTCATCTAAAAATATCTGGATAGATCACCCTCTTTCATACAAAGATCGCTTAGGTTGGCTTGAAACCTCAGCCCTCATAAATAAATCAATAAAATTATGCAAAGATGCCTTTGATGAGATAGATGCAGAATTTAACCCTTCTTCAGTTGTATTTGTTGGAATGGGGGGTAGTATTCAAACTGGCAAAGTATTAAACCAGATAAGCTTAAATAATAAATATCAGCTTCTTTTTATGGACAGCACAAATCCTAAGGATGTTAATTTAGCTAGAGAGAAAATTGATTTATTAAGTACAATTTTTATTTTTATGAGTAAATCTGGAACAACTCTGGAAACAAACAAAATAATGAATTTTTTTATTAAAGAGCTTGCCATAGAAGATGAGTCTAATTTTGGGAATAGGTTTATTGCGCTAACTGACAAAGGGACCCCTTTAGAAAAATTTGCCCGAGAGAAAAAATTTTTAAAAGTGCTCAATACTCCAGCAAATATAGGGGGAAGATTTTCTTCATCTACACCATTTGGAGTTTTTCCTGCAACTTTCATGAATGACATATTAAATATGCTTGAAAATAATTATTTTTGGGACTTAGATCGAATTCGGACGAAATGCTTAGCTCTTACTTCTATATTGAAAAATTCTTATGATAATTATGGTGGAGTTTTATATTTAAATATCCCCGAAGAAATAAATCAAATGGGTATTTGGCTAGAACAAATAATTACTGAATCAACTGGTAAAAATGGGAAAGGTATAATGCCTATAATTAATAGTGAAAGCAATATTAAATGTCCTAAAATATTAATAAACAATGAGGCTACGAGAAAAATCAATAATCATAATGCAGATGAACTAATAATAAACTTAGATAAAAATACAATTTTTGAAGATATGTTTATATGGCAAGCATCTATATCAATATTATGCAAACACATGTCAGTGTTCCCTTTCGACGAACCTGATGTAGCAAAATCAAAAATAAACACTGAGAGCTTATTAAAAAAACATGAGAATATTCAAAATGTGGTCATACCTTATTCTGACACTGATATAAATAATATGATAAGTGAAAATAAAACAAATCAAGTTTTATATATAAATCTATATTTAAATGAAGAAGAAGAAATTAATATCTCTTTAAATAAATTAAAAGAAAAATTAAGTTTGACTCACGGCATAAATATAATCACTGGATTTGGGCCCCGCTATTTACATTCAGTTGGTCAGATACAAAAAGGCGGCATAAAAGATACGTGGTCTATATTTTTTTATGATGAAAACTTAATAAATCCTTACAGCGAAAAAAATAACTACAAAGATTTAAGCGACACATTCAAAGCTCAAATGTTAGGAGATTTTAATGCTTTAAAAGAACTTGAGATAAACGCTTATTTAGTTAACATTGATTCAAATAAACCAAATCCATTCTATGAAATTATGGATGCGATAAAGGAGTAATAATGGAGATTGCAATTATAGGTCTAGGAAAAATGGGGCTAGGTATTTCAAAAAGACTCACAAAAGAAGGTCATAAAGTATATGGATATGATTCAAAGTGGAATGCTAGCAAATACTCAAAAAATGACATAAACGGCTCTAGCGATCTGAATGAACTAATAAATGGATTTAACCAGAACTCAAAAAAAATTGTATGGGTTATGGTTCCTTCTGGAGATCCTACTAAATCAACTATTAGTAAATTAAAATCTTTATTAAGCAGCGAAGATATTATTATAGATGGCGGAAATTCCTTTTATAAAGATTCTATTAAAAATTCTATAGAATTAAGTGAAAAAAATATTCATTTGTTAGATTCTGGTACTAGCGGAGGAGTTTGGGGTGAAAAGGAAGGATATTGCTTAATGGTTGGAGGAAATAAAAATGCATATGATCAATGTGAACCTATTTTTAAATCACTTGCTTCTGGTGGTATGGGTTATGGCTATATGGGGCCGAGCGGGTCAGGTCACTTTGTAAAAATGATTCACAATGGAATTGAATACGGAATGATGCAATCAATGGCAGAAGGGATTGAGATACTGCATGAAAAGAAAGAGTTTAATCTTAATTTGTCCCAAATAACTTCTCTTTGGCAGCATGGAAGTGTTGTAAGATCATGGCTCTTAGATCTTTTAAATAACGCTTTACTCGAGGACTCGGAGTTATCCAATGTTGCGCCTTATGTTGAAGATTCAGGAGAAGGCAGGTGGACAATAAAAGAAGGTATAGATTTGGATGTCCCAACTCATGCAATCACATCCTCGCTATATTCAAGATTTTATTCAAGAAGAAATGATTCTTTTGGATTTAAAATATTAGCTTCTCTTAGAAATCAATTCGGCGGTCATTCTATAAAAAAGGCTAATTAAATATTTTTGAATAAAGATCTTCCTGCCTATTCATTGCATTCTGATATATGATCATATTTTTTTCGTTTGGATCATAAAATTCACTAACTTCAAAATTAAAGTCATCAAATGAGCTAGATATTCCCATAGCATTTAACGCTAAAATCGCAGTTCCTCTACCTGTATCTTCAGGAACATTTGATACTCCTACTCTCATCCCTAAAACATCTGACAACATTTGAAGCCAATATTTTGAAGACTGAACAGCTCCTCCAGAAGCAACAACTAAGCAATCTTCTTGCAGCAAAGTCATTAATCTCTTTGAAACCAACCCAAATCTGTATGCTA
>Ga0315326_10000769_pt1 | contig 16010 bp, 14 predicted proteins | sample M180m32315metaG_FD_203457 | JGI IMG/M metagenome (GOLD analysis project Ga0315326, IMG submission 203457) | Ammonia-oxidizing marine archaeal communities from Monterey Bay, California, United States - M1 80m 32315 | ecosystem: Environmental > Aquatic > Marine > Coastal | place: USA: California... | reverse complement strand
GCCAACCATGACATTGGTCACGGCTCCGAAGTCGGTGTCGGCAATTTGGGATGCCTCGACCATCTTCGAATCCATGAAAACCCATCTCTCTCCGGTCGAAACTCCGGGGAGGTCCATGACCTCCTGTTGGGTCAACTGGACCGTGGTGTGGCCTGTGGTGTCTAGCAGGTGCACTGTTGTCTTTATGTCACTCATAGCTATCTTCTCCTTAGGATCAATTCGTTCAATGGCATGCCCTCTTTCAAAATAGGTCGGGCGCAACCTCATGCTTTCCCACTGGGGGGTTATGAATGTCGCAATCTATGACTGTGTCATATATCGGTTAAAGGGGGAGCCAGGAGGCTTGACCTCGCCTCATGGAGGGCTGTAGGGACACGCTCCCGTGGGGTGTCTGAAATTTCATGCTCCTCCATGAGCTCCCTCCATCCCTTCTGGTTCATCCTGTATATCCCTAGATCTATCTCCTTCTGGATCTCCAGTTCCGCGTTTTCCCTCTCGATATGATCATTGAGTATCTCATTGGCGGCTCTCCTCCTTTCAGCCCGTTCCTCCATCTCCCTCTGCAGGCGTTCCTCGTACCCTTCAGGGTCTTCGAGGTAGCACAATCCATCGATAATGGTCTCAGGCGGATTAGGAAACCCCGATTCCCCCCACATAACGAATGAAAGGCAGTTGTCCACGGCTGGGAGATCGTGATTGGACATGATGCACACATCTCTGTTCAGCCCGTTTTCCGTGCTCAGGAGACGAACCGAGATATGTGGGTCAGGTGTGAGCAGGGAACGTCCTTGATTCCATCTGACTCTGCGCATCAACGTCCCAGCAACATCCAGGACTATCATTACTTTTTCAGAGTAGTCTGCCTCCATCTGGCCGGGTTTCTTCCCCTTCCTAAATATCCTTGAATTCAGCATGGTCTCCGAGAGAAGGCTGAGGCCCTTGCACTCGGGCTGTGGCAATTCGCAGCCAAGCCCCATGGGCAGGAGCCATTCATCCATAGCAATCCATTCATTCTTGATTCGTTGATTTCTTCTGTCTTCTTCATTCATTTTGAGTCCTCTGTATTAGTTGTGAGTTGTGGAACGGGGTGAATTGGCATTGAGCAGTCCCGGCCCCCGCCCCGTTGGAGTCCGGGAAGTATGAGTGTCACATCGCTTCACGCAGCTCCATGAACTCCTCGAGCGAGCTCGTCCCGTCCAGGAGTTCGAGATCTGAGACGTAGTTCGCCACTTGGAAGAATCTCACTTCGGAGGGAGTTTGTCCCGCTGCCCATGCAATTGGGTATGAGATTCTAAGTTCCCTCCGGAGAGTGCTCATCTCCGGCAGGAGGGCGCTGTTTAGGTCGTCGTTCAGGAGCTGTATGGTGGTCGCGATGTGATCACCGGGCCAACACTCCGGGGGGGCATCACGGCGATCGTGGATGCATATGGACTGCCAATCCCCATCACGAAGGTCGTACCAGTGTATGTCGAATTCCATCATCCCCCTGAATGGGTGCATGAAGGCGCCTATGAATGAGCTATCGTCAAAGTCCATCTCATTGAGCCTGTGTCCCATCAGTCGCGCCACTCTCCGATTGAAGTGGACGGAAATCCGGTAATTGACCCCGGATGAGCCAGATAGGCGGATGGCGAGGGATTCTTTCCCATACTGCCTGTACTCAGAACCCGTCTCTACTGTCGCCCCCACATCTTTGATTACTCGACTGATGAGCCCCAGGGATCGGTTGTGCGGCTCGAGGCCTTCCTGTCCGAAGGTTCCCATGATTTGGCAGTCATGCCCACTCATCATTCATCGCCCCCGCCGTCGTATCCGTCGATACCATCCCAGTCACTCGGCAGAAGGGCGAGGGCGAGGCCCCCTGTCGCAGCTGCCGCTGTGATCCAAAAAATTCCCCTCAGTAATCCCATCAGTATACATCCCCCATAGGATGATTTGGAGCGTGTCTGTAAGCAAGAAAGACATGATACACCCTCAGAAGATATTGAATTTGAGCTGAGAGTTCGCCCCGTAGAGACTCGTCGGTGTTACCCCTAGATACAAGCTCACGAAATTGGGATACTACAGAGCTATCCCCACCTTCCCCTCCCAATGCTACGGATGCCATTGCAACAAGTTCGTCCCATTCCCTATTCCTAGTAGGAGATCGTACTGACCGGGGAGGTCTTCTCTCCGTCCTCCCTGTGTCGTAGCATGCTTTGCAATTACAATTTCTATCGCACTTCACGATAATTGGTTCCCATGCGATATCTGAAATTGTTGATCTGCTTCCCCTCGTCGAAGGGAAGCCTATGTCCGAGCCAAGCATCTCTGGGTCCATGTATCCTATTTCCAGGGTTATCCCCTCCTGATGAGCCAGAGTTCTTCCTCTATCCTATTCGTGGGACTGCTGCTTTCACTGGTCAAGCTGTTTCCAGGATCGTCCGGATACCTTCTGGACTGCGCTGACGCGACCCTCCTGGAAGCGAGTTGGTACCTTGTGGGGCGCTTGCCAGGGTAGCCCAGATTACGTGCGTTAACCTTGTGGTATGATGGGAAGAAGGGGAACTCTATGTTGGCCCTTCTATTCCTTTCCTTGATCACGGTTGTCCTGTGATTGCGCCCCCACTCCCGGGCCCTCCTCAGTGCTTCCTCGGAAGCCCCGGGCATTCTTTTTTCATTACTGCTATTGCTTGTTTCATTCGCTTGCATTTCTCCAACTCCTGGTTGTCCTTTCAAGGCCTGACCATATGTTGTGAGTTTTTTCGATAATGCGTTTTGAGCAGTTTATTGTCATGCCCAGGACGGATGGCCTCACTTCTTTCGTGGGGCGTTGTTTCCACGGTTGCCGCCTGACTTTCTTCCAGTCTTGCTAGGCCCGTTTCTTGGTGCACTTCTCTTTGCTATCTTCTCACCTCCCTTTCCTTTATTGGCTGTCATGGACTCCCTCTTCCTCCTGAAGGATCTGAAAAAGTCTGGAGACAGCTCTTTCGCCTTTGAATCGTCGTGGACCTCGAGCCAGAGGTATTCGATCATCCTCTCGCGCTCGTTCCAGGGTGGCCTGTGCTGGTATCGCTGCAGCCACTCGTTCATCGCATGGCCACTGGCCCTGTTACATAGGTTACACCTCACAGTCAGGTTTCGTTCCTCGTTAGAGCCTCCCAAGCATGTTGGATTTATGTGCTCCAGTGTTGCTGCTTCTGGCCTCTCGTGGCCGAACTTGACTCCATCTAGGTACCGCATCACAGTACCGCATGTCGGGCACCTCCTGCCATCCGCATCACTGAGCATTGTCTTCTTCTTGGTGGAGGACACCGATGGTTCCCTATCCACCTCTCCGCGAGAGTACTCTCTCGATCTCTCGAGCTCCTCCTTAGGCGTCAATTTGACCCCTCCTCTTCAGAGCAGTCATCGTCTTCTTCGTTTCCCGAATCATTGCACTTGATGTCTTCATTCCATTCCTCGACGAAGAATCTGGCCCATGTAAATGGGTCGGGCACCGAATCATCCAGCGTCTCGTTCATTGCTTCCCAGGAGGGTTTTCCTTCCGCATCATTACCGGGCTTCCGGAATCCCGTTAGATGGTGGAGGAACCATGGCGAAGAACCCGAGGCTGGCAGGTGCTTGACAGTCAGGTTGAGGTTTATGGTGATCTCACTGTTGGGCGAAGGGTCGCCGTCCTTGTCTCTCTCGGGCAAGGTCACTCACCCCTTTCTTCCTGTAGCGGAAATGGTTTCCGCTCGGTTTCCAATATTGGGACGGCGTACAGGGCATAATTCCCTGTGCCGTAAATTAGTGGCGTGACGTTCGCCGTTTGTCCGTCATTATCTGTCTCAGCTCTTCTTGGGCGGCTGGTGGCCTTCAATGAAACCAGGCCAACGCGCGCATATTCTTGCGCCAACACGTTGCTGGTTTGAAATGCACTTCTAGTGCAAAGTGTATGAGCGGTAGCAGCCAATAATTGACTAACTCCTCTGTCGTCCAATTGTGGACGTATTTTTTTATTGATGTTTTCCATCTATAGTTGTGAGTTTTTTGTTTCAATTAACAAGGTACTCGGATTCACTAATGAGTTCTGCATCCATTTCACCGACTTCTACGTTACCGGACTTGGCACTATCTTCCCCACGCATGATCCTCCCCAGGTAGTGATTGATGTCCTTCTGTCCGTACATTTCATAGAACTCCTCATTGACCACTTTTCGGAGAAGGTCGACCTTCGATGGGTGCGTACCGAAGGAGTCGTGGACCGCGAAGAAGTCGAGGTGAAACAACCCCTCGGAAGACATGCCTTGGATGACCCTTCTCATGTGCTCGGCATCCAGGGAATGGATGAAGTTGGGCATTATCGAGGATTTCATTTTCTCATTATCGACCCTTGCTTCCTCATTGCCGTCGTAATCGGAAATTGAGAAGCTCCTGATCCCCAGTGCCCACTTGATCTCTGCCAGTTCCTCGTTGGCTTCCTCAGTAAGGTCGAATTCCTCCTCATTGAGAAGTCTGAGAAGTGAGGGTTTCTTTCGCGTGGATCCAGATGACAATATCTCATCCAGAGCCTTGGTGTCCATCCCCTGGTCCAAGTAGAAATCCTTGATCTTGGTCATAAAAGGAGTTACTCTCTGTGGATTTTTACACCAACTGGGAAGTAAGTGCTTATACATGCTTTCAGGGTGTGTGGGAGTAGTCTTGCTGGCGCTCGACTTTGGCTTCTTAATGACGTAGTTGTAGACGCGGAAGCCGTCATACATCTTCCAATTTACTGCATCCTCATAGAGTCCATCCTTAGACAGAAGCCCGTCCAGGGCCTCTGATATTACCCGATAGGAGTTGCCCGTAATTTCTTCTATTGCCTTCTTGTAGATTTCTTTCAGCTCGTTTGTGATGTTGTTTTGGGCGTCGAAGTCGCCTTCCAGCTTCTGCGCCAACACCGATGAGTTGTCATTATCGAAAACCGCCTCATACAAAGGTGACTCGAAGTGCCAATGCGACTTCCAGCGGTAGTCCCTTAGTAAGTCTTTCAAATGCTTTGCCCATTTTCCTACACTAAGGTCTCCTCGAATGGCTTGGAATCTTTTCTGGCCCACCTTGGAGTCGAACCAGGACTCCTCCCATTTTCCAGATTCGAAATTCTCAAAGTCGTCTTTGATCTGGTCCGGTACAGATTCCCTATCGGCCTTCTCCGAGAGGATTTCTGCTTCTGTCTTATCCACCTTGCTGAAGCCGGGCTTCCCCTCGCCGTTCCTGCCCTCGAAGCATCTTCTGAAATCCTTCCCCCCATAGGCTGTGAGCATCGTCGGCTTCTTGGCGATGGACCTCAAGAAGAAGGCGCTCTCGATATCTTCGATGGGAACTCCATCGAGAATTGTCCTTAGCCTCTCTCCTTCGGCACCATTGAATTTGTCCTGGGCGCTTTCTGAGACCTTGGTGTAGAGGTCATCGAACTCCTCGGTCTGAATGACCCTGACCATCTTGGCCAGATCCTCGTTCCTCAGTAAGGCTGAGATGTGCTGGTAAAGGCTGCAGGTGGCATCGAGGTTCACGGGCAATCCGCTTGATACCTGGTCCCAGGACCTTTCTCCTTCCGGCAAATCGTAGTATTTCCCATACACCCTGTCAATCTCCAATATGGCTGCGAGCCTCTTGAATGAGTCGCTCTTCCCCGTCACGGTTTCACGCAAGCCAAGAAGGTAGAGATGGTCGGATGGGGAATTGGCGATTTCCCGGATGTGGTCTATGTTCTCGGCGACCCATGAACTGCGCTCTTCGAAGGTGGCGTTCTTTATTGGGGCGTCCCCATGCCCCCAGTCAACCCCCTCGAGCAGGTTGTAGGCATGAACCCTGAGCCAGAAAATTCCCCTTTCGCCCAAAGGCTCCCAGTGCTTGAACCTGATCATTGACTTGTCGAAGTCGTCCCCCTGGGGACTGAGATTCTTGCATGTTGGGTACATCCTGCCCCTGAAGTCGAATTTCCAGGAGTGCCAGAACACATTGGCGCCATGGTCTATGGCCTTCCTGGCCCAATCGAGCGTTAGCTCCCTTTCTTCGTTCCTAGCGTCTCTAGCCCTCTTCTGACCCTCGGTTAGTCCGCTTGTGTCACCTTCTTCTGTCGAATGGAAGATCGCCCTCTCGAATTCACTTCTGGGCCGGAGGCCCCTTGGATCCATCGCTTTTCCCCGTGACTTATCGAAATCGCAGATTGTTTCCAAGAGGTCCAGGTTTACCTCCCATTGGGTGTCTTGCAGTTTGTTCAGTGCATCCAAGGAGCTCCATTCATCATCACTACGAATTACTGAATAAGGCGTCGGATTGCATCGTGGAGTTCTGAATTCCTCATACTCGCTCGGACCCGTGACGGTCCTAGAGTCATTTTCCCGAAGTAGGCCACCGGTCCACGTGACCTGATAGCGGTCTCTGTTTAATTCATGTTTCCGCGGTTGGCAAAACATCCATGGCGTCTGGCCCCTGCGGAGGTATCTGAAAATTGGGTGGTCCCTCGGCGTACTGCCCTCATAGGGCGTTTCGCCTATCCAATCGTCCCTTAGAGTGGATGTGAAACGGATCATATTCGGAAAACTTTTAGAGGTTCTTTTCTCGTATTGTTCTAGTCCATAGTGACGTATGTAGTCGTCGGCCCTCGCCTCGGTGATCTCGAGCAGGCCACGCCGCCGCATGAGGTTGAGGACACCATAAGCAAGCTTCCTGGAAGTTGCCATAGTGAGCATTTCGGGTGACTTTTTTTGGGGCGACCCGCGATTGTTCCCGAAACCGTCTTTGACCAGTTTTTCGTAATCTTTCTTCTCTTCTCTGCTGAGTTCGAATTCCTCCAACTCCTCCGGAAGCAGAGACGTCTCATAGTGCTCCTCAGATTCCTCGATGAGGGTCCAGATTTTTCTCGAGATACCATTGGATAGTTGTGAGAGAAAGTCAATACCTGTAATGGAGTAGATGGTTTCGTCATTGGAGTCGCGATGGGTTAACGATGGTCGTATCAGGGACCTGACGATTTCCTCGCAAATACTGAGAGAAGGTTCTCTGTAGAATTCGTCGCTGGTTCGGCCGCGTAATTCGTTCCTCCTCCTGAGCTTCTGAATTATGGCCAATTGCCTAATTTCCATGTTCTTCTCGCCTCCGTTAAGCAATTCCTTGAAGATTCCATCATTCAACTTCTGGGCCATCTCGTCGATCTTTGCCTCTGCTAATACCCTGTCATTCGGCCTACTACCACCCCTGTAATTCTTCAGAATAACAAGTGATCCCTCGCCAAGTGCAGCCAGCTCCCTCTTTGTCTGGACCCATATCTTCCACTCGTGATGGCCGGGGGAGACGTGATCCCCCGACCTAAGGGATATCCTCGGTTTGTGTTTCTCAGGGTCAAAACGTTCACGGTCCAGAACCCAATCGTATTCTCCCTCGCTCATATAGAGATTGTACTGATCTTGAAGCCATTCTTGTGGATCCTTTTCACTGGACCACGGGACTTCGGACCTTTCTCCCTCCCGGTAGTTCTCCAAGAAATACCTGTCAATCATCTCCTTTTCGCAGGTATCAGGCTCCTCGATGAAGTCCATGAGGGGCCACATGTGATGCCTCGCAAATAGCCTTCGGAAGAGGCTTTTGCACGTGACTCAAAGACGAAAAGAGATATAAAAAAATATTTTCTCGATAGTTCCGTTATTGGGGCACTGACGGTATGTCTGGTTTGAAATTCTCTGAGATTCCAAATGGCTGCGGCAAGCCCCTTCCGGCCGAGCAATCGGTCCACGCCAAGAGAGAGGGCGGATTGCAGAGGTTCACTCCTGTTTCGCGTATCTCTTGTGGCGACAGGTACTATGGCGCGGGTGCAGAGCGCGATCTCTACCACCAGTGTGAGGAATGCCACGAGAAGAGCCGTAGGGAGCCTGCTGCAGAGGCCGCATGAGCATCCGGCGGCTTCTTGGGGGCAATTAGTGTCCGCGAATCATGGCAGAGGGGGGCTCAGCGGTCGGTATGCCGCTTCGCGTGATAACCGCGGCGGCCATCTTTGATGGCCATGACGCGGCCATCGGCATCTTCAGGAGGATTCTCCAGAGCCAGGGGTGCGAGGTCATCCACCTAGGTCACGACAGGGGTGCTGACGAGGTCGCGAGGGCTGCTGTCCAGGAGGATGCGCATGCCATCGCAATCACTTCCTACCAAGGAGGGGCCGTGGAGATGTTCACCCACACCAAGGAGATTCTGGACGAAGCTGGATTCGAGCACGTCTTCCTGTTCGGAGGAGGTGGAGGGACCATCCTGCCCCACGAGATAGATCACCTCAGAGAGAAGGGCATCGCAAGGATATACTCTCCTGACGACGGTCGTTCGATGGGGCTCGTCGGGATGGTGCAGGACGCCATGGAGAGGGCCATCGAGATCGACCTTCTAGAGAAATCTAGGTTCGACTCTCTGAGCGGACCGGTATCTGCCGATGACCACGGATCCGTCTCCCGACTCCTCACCATGGCCGAGAACAGCTCCGAGGAAGACTTCTCGGACGCGCTATCCCGAATCCGTTCCAGAGCTACCTCCGATGAGTGCCCCGTCGTGGGAGTCACCGGGACTGGTGGCGCTGGGAAGTCCAGCCTGATGGACGAGGTCATGCTACGCATCAGGAGGGACAACCCCGGTGCCAAGGTGGCCCTGCTAGCCACTGACCCCACTCGGAAGAAGACCGGTGGGGCACTACTGGGTGACAGGATACGAATGAACTCCCTGACTGACCCGAGCCTGTTCATGCGCTCGTTCGCAAGCAGGGACAGCGGCAGGGAGATCGCGGACTGCATAGGGCGCGCCGTCCAGGTGTGCAGGGCAGTCGGGTTCGACATGGTGCTGGTCGAGACCAGCGGGATAGGCCAGGGCAACGACGCGATCACCGAGGTAGCCGACGTCTCGCTCTACGTGACCACGAGGGAGTACGGAGCCCCCAGCCAGCTCGAGAAGCTAGCAGCGCTGGACTTCGCGGACATCGTGGTGCTGAACAAGTTCGACAGGCCCGGCGCTGAGGATGCCCTGAAGGAGATACGCAAGCAGTTCCAGAGGAACAGGGAGGCGTTCGACCAGAGCCCCGAGTCTATGCCGGTGATACCAACCATAGCGAGCCAGTTCGCAGACGCCGGGGTGGACCAGCTCTGGGAGCGGATGGCATCCCTGCTCAACGACCGCTTCGAGACCGAGTTCGCTGCATCCGAGCCGCGGCTGGGGGATGACGGCTTCCCTAACAGGGAGCCCCCCATCCCGCCAGAGCGCAAGGGCTACCTTGCCGAGGTCGCAGCGGCGGTCCGCGGCTACCACGAGAGGACCGAGGAGGCGAGCAGTGCAGTGAGGCTGGTCCAGCAGCTGGAGGCTGCAGCAGGACAGATGAGCGCCTCGGGCAAGGCCTCAGCGGCGGACGACCTAGCGGCTGAGGCCGCAGAGATCCGGTCCAGCGTGCCCGCGGGCGCGTGGGAGGCATTGGGGGATTTCGAGGCGATGGCGGAGGCATACCGCTCCGGTCAGGCCAGCTACACGGTCAGGGGCAAGGACATCCCCGTCAGTACGACCCACGAGACGATGTCCGGGACAAAGGTCCCGAGAGTCGCGCTACCGACGTCCGAGGACTGGGGTGAGAGGCTGGGGTGGATCCGCAGGGAGAACGCGCCCGGCTCCTTCCCGTTCACAGGCGGCGTGTTCCCATTCAGGAGAGAGGACGAGCTTCCGGTCAGGATGTTCGCTGGAGAGGGCAGCGCGGAGAGGACCAACAAGCGCTACCACTTCCTCTCGCAGGACCAGGGCTTCAACCGCCTCTCGGTAGCGTTCGACTCACCGAGCCTCTACGGCAACGACCCGCAGGAGAGGCTGGACATATTCGGCAAGGTCTGCGAGTCCGGCGTCAGCATCAGCACGATAGACGAGATGGACAGGCTCTTCGAGGGGTTCGACCTGTGCGCCCCCAACACCTCCGTCAGCATGACCATCAACGGGAACTACTGGTGGCACCTTGCCGCCTTCTTCAACGTGGCAATCAGGCAGCAGACCCGCAAGTTCGCCGAGGAGAATGGCAGGGACCCTACGGACGAGGAGGCTGCCGGGATAAGGGCGACCACCCTCTCGACGGTCCGTGGCACGGTGCAGGCCGACCAGCTCAAGGAGGCGATGGGGCAGAACACCCTTGTCTTCAACCTCGACACGGCGCTCAAGATGATGGGGGACGTGGCGGAGTTCTACGTGGACAACAACGTGCGCAACCACTACTTCGTCAGCATCAGCGGCTACCACATCGACGAGGCTGGGGCCAACCCGATCACCCAGTCCGCACTCACGCTCTCCAACGGCCTGACCTACGTCGAGCTGTTCAAGGCCAGGGGGCTGGACGCGGACAAGTTCCTCAGGAACTTCTCGTGGTTCTTCTCCAACGGGATGGACCCCGAGTACGCCGTTATCGGCAGGGTCTCGAGGAGGATATGGGCGATAGCTATGCGTGACCTGTACGGGGTCGGCGAGCGCGGCCAGAAGCTGAAGTACCACATCCAGAGCAGCGGCAGGTCGCTGCATTCGCAGGAGTTCACCTGGAACGACTACAGGACCACTCTGCAGGCGCTGTACGCGCTCGCGGACAACGCCAACAGCCTGCACACCAACAGCAGGGACGAGGCCTTCGGCACCCCCACGGAGGACACAGTGAGGGACGCCGTCGCGATACAGCTCATCCTCGCCAAGGAGTACGGATGGCTGAGGAACGAGAACCCGCTGCAGGGCTCTTTCGTCGCCGAGTTCCTGACTGACGAGGTGGAGGAGCAGGTCCTGAGGATCTTCGAGGAGATGCACAGCAGGGGCGGCGTACTCGGCGCCCTGGAGGTAAACTACCAGAGGAACAGGATTCAGGACGAGGGGATGGTCTACGAGCACAGAAAGCACACCGGCGAAACTCCCATAGTGGGAGTCAACACGTTCACCGACCCGGACGCGGAGTCAGTCTCGGCGGAGGACTTCGACGTAGAGGTCACCCGCTCGGACGAGTCCGAGAAGAGGATGGTCATCGAGCGCAACGGCGCATTCAGGCAGGCCCACTCGGCGGAGGCCGAGGCTGGCCTGGAGAGGCTGAAGCAGGCAGCCAGGCATGGTGGCAACCTGTTCGAGGTGATGATGGACATAGTGGAGCACTGCTCTGTCGGGCAGGTCACCCAGGCGCTGTTCGAGAGCGGCGGGAAGTTCAGAAGGAACATGTGAAATGAAATAATTTACTTGATCGGTTTTACTTAGCCGGAGCGTGTTTGTTCCAAAAGCAAGGTCTCTAATGATATGGTAGACTAGCCCATCCTATGGCGAAAGGAGTCGGTGACTTCATCGGAGAGCAGAACCGATACGAGCTCATGCTCGCCGAGGCGATGGGCTGGGACTTCGTCGAGGGGCAGGGGAAGGGCTCTGGCATCGACTTCCTCGCGCCCGACGGCACGGGCATAGAGTGCAAGTTCGACTGGGACTCCATCAAGACCGGGAACCACTACCTGGAGTTCGCTCAGACGTCCGACGGCGGGACCACGTGGGTGCCTTCCGGCTTCTCCATCTCCGCCGGCGAGGCGGACCTCTGGGTCGTGGTGAACGAGGAGTGGATGAGGACGCTGGCGGTGGAATCGGTGAAGAGGATGATCACGGAGAACCGCTCCGAGCTCCGCACCACGAGGACGCGCGCGGGGGTCAACCACAACAGGCCCGGGCAGTTCAGCAAGGCCTACCTGGTGCCCTACCACGTTCTGGACCGCTACGTCATTTCCAAAGTCGCAAGCCCGGTTACTCGTCGACAAAAATGATTTTCACATTCGCATCGATGCTTTCGTAATGCTTGATGATGTCATCCAGCCTTTTCCTGACATCCGCAGTGAAGTAGGCACCAGTGACTAAGAAGAAGAATCCCTTCAGCTCGAATCCTATCGATTTCGCTATTGTGGACCAATATTCCCACTTCCACTGACCCGTTTCGAGCTTCTCGAGGACCGATCCTGCGCTCGTCTGCCTCTTATTCTCACTTACGTAAACTTCCTTGGATCCTCTGTCAACTAGAGCCTCGTCTGCCCTCTTCCTGGAGCTTGTGATTTGCTTCCCCTCCAATTCAACAGGGCCCTTTTGTCTGAACCTCAGGCCTTCCTCCTTCTGAAAGGCATAGAATTCCTTAGCTGTCATGTAGTCATACTCATCCGGATTCCTAGGTATGCCTGTTTGCTCAAAAACACCTTCATCTTTGATGGTGATAGTTTCTCCTTTCTTGCCAGAGTCGACAGCGGCCCCCTTTCCACCCTTTGGCTTATCCATAATCACAACCTACGGAAGACCTCGACACCCCCCTGTACTTCAATGAATTGTAGGATAATCTGTCTTTCACTCCATGAAGGGCTTATAGGCCACCAATTTCCCACCGCAACTCCCGGGTTGATCAAATGGCCAAGTCCAGTCGCAAGCCTTCCTTCGTCCACTACCCCGAGGGCACCGAGGGCGAGCTCGTGGGCGAGTTCCACTACGGCAGCGCCTCGGACCCGGACGTACTGGGCCCGGGCAAGGGGATCAGGACGTTCCTAACCGACCCGCCGTACAACCTCGGGTTCGACTACGGGGAGGTCAGCGACAACCAGCCCGAGGAGGACTACCACCAGATGATGGAGGACGTTTTCGACTCCTGCTACGAGGCTGCTGACGACAACGCCAACTTGTTCATCATCCACTACCCGCAAGATTTGGCTAAAATGTGGCCGCGTCTGACAAAGAAGTGGAAGTTCCACCAATGGATAACCTGGGCCTATCCCGCTAACTTCGGGCATTCGACCAAGAGGTGGACCAATGCCAGCAGGACCATTCTCTGGCTAGTGAAGGGCGAGCCTGAATTTTACGGGGAAAGGGTGGTTCAGCCCTACAAGAACCCGACCGATCGCCGAATCAGGAAGTTGATTCACGAAGAAGGCAAGATGGGGACCAGTCTGTACAACTGGTGGAAGGTGAATCTCTGCAAGAACGTGAGCAAGGACAAGCGAGACTACTCCAACCAGATACCAGAGGAGCTGCTCGAGAGGATAATCCTGAGCACTACCAACGTTGGCGACCTGGTGGCCGACCCGTTCTCGGGGACCTTCTCAACCAGCAGGACGGCCATGCGACTGGGCAGGAGGGCATGGGGGTGCGACCTGAACCCCGAGGTGATCAAATGGAGGCCCACGATAGAGGACTACAAGCATGAGCCGGAAATCAAGGACAGGTTCGACGAGGAATACCCATTCTACGATATAGAGAAGGCGGGAATGACAGAGGAGCAGTACCAGAAGGTCGCCATTCACCTGCTCAAGAACTCCACCCCTGAGCAGTTGGCCAAGGCCCCTGGCATAGGCATCAAGAAGGCGCGGGAGTTCAAGGAGGCCCTGATTGGAAAGAAGGAGGATGGGACTGTGCAGAAGGGACTGGATTCATTCTGAGACCTATCGTTTAGACTTGGATAGCATTCAGCTGGACTGTAAGTGCTGTGGAGAGAATTCAAGGCCTTGTGACAGTTAGGACGTTTGTGTCTATTGACTGGATGAAGGTGTACGATGAGTTGCACCTAGTCGAAGAGCGCGGGCTAATCAAGCAATCCAGAACACCCAGACAGGCGATGCTGGAGGAGGCTCGCACGTGGCCCAGAGGTGACTTGCCGGACTATTCCTCCGAAGTCCCGTCGGTGCAAAGAGGAGTGGGGAATCAGATCCACACGGCCATCTACCAATCGGATGACCTCGAGATAGGCGTCTTCGCACCAGGCAAGGAAGCGAGCAACAAGTCCTCCACCAAGTCCTATGTCGGGGACAGGGGGCCCAAGCCGAACCACAACGACATGCTTCCGATCATCACAAGGAATGGGAATAGGGTCGACGAGGTCGACCTGACGTTCGGGCAGATGTTCGACCTACTCGGGCAGTGCGCCAAGTCGTCCGACGACGGACTCCTGATACTCGCAGCCATGCTGTACAGGAACGGCTTCTGCCTTGACCACACGATTTCGGGAGGCGAGGTAAGGCTGAACATCCCGCCCTACAGCCTATCTGTGCTGAAGAGCGAGATGAGTCACCTAGGGGATTTCCCGATCGAGTCATTCATCTACTTCATGGACGTTCTAGCGATGAACGAGGACGCCAAGGTCCATGCGCTGGGGAGAGAGAAGTTCGAGCGCTACGGGCGCACCAACACCCTGCTCACGTTCACTCACGTCATCGCGGTGCTTCTGGGCCGAGTCAGCCTCGCGAAGCTTTGCGGCTCTTTCGCCAGGCCTCCCTCGGGAATGGCGCCGATTACGGACAAGGACGCACGTAGCGGCATCTTCGGGATGATTGGTGATCTAGCTGCGAGATAGTGTCGGCCTATCGAGCTCGATAGGCTCGTAGTCTAGCGGTATTAGTGGATGTGATTTGTAGCCCTGTCGGGCTCGACAGGCTGGAAGCCCGGTTTCGTCTCCGCAGGACTAGACCTTAGAGACTGCATCGACGTAGGCGCAGTGCTCGCAGAACTCACCCGCTTCGGGGGGCTCGGGCGAGTCGAGGCATGCCTTGGCCCCCACCACCAGTTTCTCGACCCAGTCCATGTCGATGCGGACTCCCTCCACGACGCAGTTCGGGTCCGCCGTGTCGATTGCTATCACGCGTACCGGCTTCAGGGGTATGCCACGAGGTGCCTCTGGTGGCCCTCCGTCCATCAGCGAGTCCACTGCCTTGTTGCCGTTCTCGTACACGAAGTACCCCCTGCTCGAGACTGGGGCCCCTAGTTCGCGAAGCAGCCACTGGTAGATGGCCATCTGCCTCACGTAGCTGCCCTTGTAGATGTCCTCGAAGAACAGCTCCGAGGTCATGTCCGCTGAGCTTGAGGTCGCCTTGTAGTCGACAACGAACCATTCGCCGCCCTCCTCGGGGTCGCACCAGATGTCGTCCACTGAGCCGAACAGTTCGAGACCGTGCTTCTGCGTCCTGACCCCCCTGAAGTTGTTACGCCAATCGTCCATCTTCTCATGTTTCAGGGGAACTAGGTGCCCCAGCCCGTTTTCACCCATGTAGGGGTGTGGGGTCCCGGCAACGCGGTGCGAGTCGAACTCCTTCTTCAGGAGCTCGTCGACCTGGCTGTTGAGTGCGAAGCCGGGGATTCCGGGTTGCGCCATACCAGCGACCCTGTCTATCCAGAAGCACCGTGGGCACTTGTGGAACTGGTCGAGCTTCGAGCGGCTCAGTGGGAAGGGGTCGTCCGCCCCCTCAGCGCCATAGATGGTCTTGGCCCTTGTCCGAGGGGCCCATTTCTTGTGCTTGGTAGTGGCCATGCGATCTTGTCGTAATCGTGAGTTATGAATCTGCGGGTGGGTTTCCTTGCTCACTTCTTCCAATTCACAATACCATAACATTTAAATATTATGAAACATAAATATTCGTCATGAAATACACAGTGGTAATAGCGAGGGAAATGAACGAGGGAGAGAGCCTGGGGGTGTTGAACTGGTCGGAGTGGAACAGGCCGTGCCTGATTTACCAGATGCGCATCAGGATCAAGGACGGCTGGGTGCCACAGGGGGGTGTCTCGTACTGCAATCACGAGAAGTTCGGCTGGGTATGGTCGCAGGCGATGGTGAAGGAGTGCGATGACGAGTGCGTCACTCCCGCTGAGAGTTGAAGGCCAATGCCGCTAGGACGCCTCCGGCCAGTTGGGGGACGAGGTGGACCCACGAGTCCGCGGCCTCCATGACCCCTGCTGATACCAGGGACGCGGTTACGGCAGGGTTGAACGAGGCCCCCGATATCGAGCCCACTGTGAGGGCGCCCGCCAGGACGACGAATGCTATGGCCGCCCCGTAGTACCCGTTGCCCTCGGTGGACTCCGAGGTGGCGACGTTGAGTATCACGTAGGCGAGCGCGAAGGTGAACAGCAGCTCCGCTGCCATGGCCGGGCCCGTGTCCATTACCAGGGGGGCTACATCCCCCTCTGGGACGAGTAGGTTGGATGCGACCAGCGCTGCTGCGACCCCAGCGGCTAACTGGGAGGCG